>AZIG01007437.1_pt1 | contig 136960 bp, 123 predicted proteins | sample 359071 | NCBI WGS metagenome assembly AZIG01 (sample SAMN02429714, study PRJNA222667) | marine sediment metagenome | biome: Sediment sample; isolation source: enrichment culture of sample MGS-AQ(UA) from oil contaminated terminal site... | place: Jordan: Aqaba | collected 2011-05-15 | depth 18 m m | reverse complement strand
TTTGTATGGCTGAAAGGTGTCTAGCAAACTGGTGGCGATTCACAGAAAAGGTTACACTCTGGCATTGGCTACGTGGCCCCGGCAGAATACGAGAGAATGGCAGCGTGAAATGAAGCGTGTCTATTTTGTCGGGGGAAGATCAGTGGCCTGCGAGGCCTATAGTATGAGTGAACGCAGTTACCGTTATCAGGCCAGATTCAGCGACGAAAATGCCGCCATCGCCGATTGGCTGCTGCGGTTAACTCGCAACCAGCGCAACAGGAACTTCGGTCTATGTTTCTTGTACTTGCGCAACGTGAAGGGTTTTCCATGGAATCACAAGCGGGTGTACCGCATTTGCCGATAGCTGGAGCTTAACCTTCAAATCAAGCCTAAGAAGCGGCTCAAGCGTGAGAAACTTGAGGAACTGTCGGTACCGGCTGAGCATCGGTCGGCGAACTTCATGCATGACCAGTTGGGCTATGGCTGCAGTTACCGGTTTCTCAACGTGACCGATGAATGTAATCGATAAGGCCAGAGTATAGAGGTGGATTTCTCCTTGTCCGCTGAGGGGGTTATCAGAACACGGGATCGGTTGATTGAATGCCGAGGTAAGCTCAAGCGATTGCGTGGCGACAATGGGTGGGAATATCTCCGTGGTGTACTCGCAGCCTAGACTGATAAGAATGGCATCACACTGTCATTTATTCAGCCAGGTAAGCCGCTACAGTTTCCACTCAATTATTGATATTCAGGATTGTGCAACTCAGTGGCGATGGCTTTACAACCATGAATGGAAAATATGGCCCTTGGCCCATACCTCTACTTTTAGCTCCAGTTAAAATGGGAGGTTATTACATTTGAATGAAATTCGAACGAATTAAAGAGGCGGTTCTGGCCAAAAAGTACGGACGTTAAAAAATAAAAAAAAAGCGGCTAAAGAACGCAGAAGATTTAATCGAAGATTCAGAAATATATTGAATTATAAAACCCCACCGGATTTAATGAGAGAGCATACCAAGGTCATTGCCACTTAAAGGGTGGTGTGCTTCTGATTTGAATCTGCGATTGAAAATACTCAGCTATCGAGACCAACGTCAATGAAAAAACGTATAGCCGCTCAATCAAGCTCAACGGTAGCGCTTGTTAATTCATCAAATGGTTCATTACGGGGCACCCAGCCTGAAGACAAGTTCAATGAGCAACAGGATTGCACAAACCTTGGTGGATCTATCTCGCCGGAAATCAAATCCCTCCCTTTGGCCAGCGCACAGCGTGGTTTATGGTTTGGTGAGCAAATTGGGCCTAAAGATGCGGTATATAATATAGCGGAATATTGTGAAATTCTTGGTGAAATTAAAGTCGATATTTTCATTGCCGCGCTTAAGCAAATTACCCAAGAGGCTGAGACTACTCGAGTCGAGATTCACGACACAGCAGACGGTCCTAAGCAAATTATTCTAGATCGCTATAAAGGCGAGTTTCCGGTGATAGACTTGAGCGGGGCCACTGATCCTAGGTCTGAAGCAGAGAAATGGATGATGGATGAGCTCCATCGGCCTGTTGATCATGCCTGTGACCCGCTGTGGTTTTGCGCACTCTTTAAAATTAGTGAGCAGTGTTATTTTTGGTATCAACGTAGCCATCACCTAGTGCTTGATGGTTTTAGTGCCGGCATTATTTCACGGCGATGCGCCGAGATTTATAATGCTTTACTTGAGCATCGAGACATTGGTCCTAGTCCATTTCTACCTTTGCGCATTCAGCATGAGCAAGAGCAGCGCTACCGTGAGTCTGCACGGTATGAGCGTGATCGTAATTACTGGATAAATCAACTTAGCGGATTACCCGATCCGGTGTCGCTTACCCGACACAATGCAGTGCGCGCGGGGGGAATGCGCAGGAGCACCGCTCAGTTATCTATAGACACTAGCAATACACTGCGTAATTTAGGAAAAGACACTAAGGCGAGTTTGCCTCAGATACTAATTGGTTTGTTTTCGGCCTATATATATCGGATGACAGGCGCAGATGATTTGGTATTTGGTATGCCCGTATCTGCTCGCCCCAATCGTGATATGCGCAGTATTCCGAGCATGATGGCCAATGCAGTATCGATTCGTTTGGCGATGAATGCTGAGCTCAATTTAAGCACTTTAACAGCGCAAGTATCTAAAGCTGTCAGGCAGGCTTTGCGACATCAGATGTTTCGCTATGAGGATTTGCGCCGTGAGCTAGGCTTGCTAGGCCAAGGACAGCAAATTTCTTGGGTCGGCGTGAATATAGAGCCCTTCGATTATGACCTGCGATTTGGCGGTCATCAGTGCCTCGCCCATAATATTTCCAACGGCACCGTCGAAGATTTAACGGTGTTTATCTATGATCGTGGTGCTCATGCGGGCTTGCGTATTGATTTGGATGCTAACCCCGCCCTGTATTCTCAACATGATTTAGATACTCACAGAGACCGTTTTGTGCGGCTAATTAGTTCGGTTGTTAACGATCCTAGCGCACCAATCGGAAACATAAGCCTGTTGTCTGAATTTGAAAGAAAATGCATCTTAGATGACTGGAATAAAACTGAGAAGCCATTACCAGACACTAATTTGCTGGCGCTATTTGATAGCCAAGCGATAAAAACGCCGGATTCGATAGCTCTTACAAGTGGTGACAAAAAACTCACTTACCAGCAACTACAGAGTGAAGTCGTTAGGTTAAGCCACGCCTTAATCCAGCGTGGCATTGGCAGCGGCGACATTGTTGCAGTTGCTCTTCCCCGCGATGAATCTATGCCAATCGCTCTTCTCGCCATAATGAGAACTGGTGCCGCCTATTTGCCGTTAGATCCGACGGCGCCTGCAGAGCGCTTGGCATTGGTATTGGGTGAGGGTAAGCCTACGCTGATCTTATCTGCGTCGTCTATTAGCCGTGCATTATTTAAAGACGATGTCGCTGTACTTAATTTAGATACTGTCGATACTGTCGATACTGGCTTAGCTGAAACAAGTATTAACCCTGCACCTATTCACGGCAACACCAGTGCCTATGTTATATATACATCTGGATCAACTGGGCGCCCTAAAGGGGTTGAAATCAGCCACCGGGCGTTATTGAATTTTTTGTTAGCTATGCAGGATGAACTGCAAGTTCATGCCAATGATAAATTATTAGCTTTAACGACCGTCGCATTTGATATTGCCGCGCTTGAATTATATTTGCCATTGATCAGTGGTGCTGAGGTGGTGATCGCAAGTCGCGAGATTGCAAAAGATCCCGAAAAGCTTGCAGCGCTTATTGCCGATGAAAAAATTAACCTAATGCAGGCGACACCTTCCCACTGGCAAGCATTATTGGCAGATTATGCCGATCAAATTAGCAATGTACGGCCCTTGGTGGGGGGGGAAGCATTGCCTGCGCAACTCGCCCATAAAATGCGCAAATTAGGCCATCCTATTATTAATCTCTATGGCCCAACTGAAACTACGATTTGGTCTACCATCATGAAGTTAGATGGCGACGATTTAGACGCGCCGCCGATTGGTCGTCCGATCCAAAACACGACAGTATATGTGTTAGATCAAGAGATGCAGCCAGTGCCCTTAGGAGCGATTGGGGAACTGTATATTGGCGGTGTTGGTTTAGCAAAAGGCTATTTACATCGGCCTGAACTTACCGCAGAGCGTTTTATCGAAAACCCCTTTGGGGCTGGTCGCTTATATAAAACCGGTGATTTAGTTCGTTGGCGCGCAGACGGTGTATTAGATTATTTGGGCCGTAATGATTTTCAAATTAAAATCCGTGGTTTTCGTATAGAAGCTGAAGATGTAGAATCAAATATCCAACGTTGCGAGGGTGTAAAACAAGCCGTTGTCACCCTTCGCGAAAATCCGGACGGCGAGAAAAGGTTAGTCGCGCACTTTGTTCCCTGCAGGCTCGACACCGGAGAGAGCGCAATAGTTGATACTGCAGTGTTGCGTAAGCGCTTAGCGCAAAGCTTACCTGATTATATGATTCCATCGGTGTTTATGTGTGTCGATACCTTGCCCACCAACGTTAATGGCAAGTTAGATCGAAACGCCCTGCCGGAGCCGACCTGGCAAGCCTCTCTTGGTTATGTCGCACCTCGTACAACGCTAGAAACACAGCTCGCGGCTTTATGGTGTGAGATTTTTGGGCGTGAACGAATCGGTATTCACGATAGCTTTTTTGACCTAGGCGGCGACTCTCTAACAGCTGCAAGAATGGTATCGCGTTTACGTGAGTTGCTTACTCAGGATATTCCTCTCGCCGCCATCTTTGAAGCCAGCACAATCGCAGAACTCGCTGCGCAATTAGAACATCATCAATCTGTTGACCCCTTGGACATGATGTTACCGCTTAAATCCTCTGGCACCGCAAGCCCGCTGTTTTGTATCCATCCGGTAATTGGTTTAAGTTGGAGCTACAGCGGTTTAACCCGCTATCTCGATAAAGAACAACAGCTTTATGGTGTGCAAGCCCGAGGTTTAGCCACCGAACCCCAACAACATGGGGCTGCAGGTTTAGGTTTACCTACAAGCATCACAGAAATGGCTGGCGAATATATTGAACAACTGCGACGCGTGCAGCCAGCAGGGCCGTATAAACTATTGGGCTGGTCCTTAGGTGGATTAGTGGCACATGAAATCGCACGACTCCTAGAGGCTGAAGGCGAGGAAATAGGTTATTTAGCAGTGTTGGATTCCTACCCTTATGTGCAGCAGCCAGCGCAGTTAGCAGACGAAGCACAATTAGTACAAAGTGCATTGACTTTTATGGGTTTGGCCTCGGACTCTTTGCCTCAAGGCGAAGAAAGTATGGCCAATTTAAGCGATTTGTTGTGCCGCGAATATGATATTCACAACCTCCCTTTTGTGAAAGAAATGCAGCAAAGTAATGGCAATATTATAGAGAGCGTTAGGCTGATTATCGAAAATAATCTTGTTATTTCCCGCCAGTTCACGCCAGGGAAAATCAAAGCTGCAATGCTGTTTATTGCCGCAACTGAAACAGTAGAAACTGACATGGTCGATGTACTGCACAACAGCGCTGATATTTGGCAAGAGTATGTTGGCAAACTCACGATTCATCACGTGGACTGCCATCACCAAGATATGTTCGACGCACCTGCGCTAACGAAAACCGGCCCCTTAATCGCTGACTCACTTATGCCATAAAATGTGGCGTACAAATGAACTACCGTGAAACCTCAGTACAAGGTGTCAAGTGCGAGGCACTTATTAGCGCTGTAAAAGAGCAGTAATTATGCTTAAACATCACTACCATATTTAGGCTGTTAATGAATATTACCATCTTTAGTATCGGCACTCAGGGTGACGTTAGGCCCTTTATCGCTCTGGGTTTAGGATTGCAGGCTGCGGGCCATAAGGTCTGTATCGCCAGTGGTAAAACCTGTAAGGACTTGGTTATAAATCACGGCCTGAGATATGCGCCCTTGACCGCAGATTTCTTTGAACTTATGGCTAAAGATCCGCGTGCTATTCAACGCGGCCTGAATCCCTTGGCCTTAATGAACACCGCGCGCAAGCATCTTAAGGATATGGGTCGACACTGGGCTGAAGAAGGGTTGGCCGCCGCTAAAGATGCTGATTTACTGTTAGGCAATGGCATGATGGCGGTGCTAGCGAACTCTCTGGGCGAAGCACTGAATATCCCGACGGTAGAAACGCATTTGCAGCCAGTAACCCCTTGCCCTGACATTCCGCCGATGATGCTGACACCACCGAGCAAACCACGTAACGGCAGGGTTAACGAATGGCTTTACCACCTTTTGCGAGTCATTACATGGCGTATGCTAAGTGCAGCTTACAGTCCAGTGCGTAAAGCCCTTCAACTGCCGGCACTACCTTGGTATGGCCCGTATTATCAACAAAAGATAGAAGACCGCAGGATTCTTTACGGCTACAGTCCCGCCTTACTTCCACGATCACGCCACTGGCCCGCGGGTGTGCAAGTGACAGGAAATTGGTTTTTAAACGGTGAATCACAGTGGCAGCCATCAGCGGAGTTAGAGCAGTTTCTCGCTACTGGCGACAAACCAATATATATCGGCTTTGGCAGTATGCTAAGTGACGACACCGATAATCTTAGTGCCCTCATCTATGAAGCCGTTGCAGAAAGTGGACGCAGAGCAATTATTGCGACGGGATGGGGGGGGCTTAAAGCAAAGTTCAATAATAATCCTAATATTTTAGTTATTGAGGCTGCGCCGCATGACTGGCTATTTCCCAAGGTTTGTGTCGCGGTTCATCATGGCGGTGCGGGTACCACGGCCGCAACCATTCGCGCGGGCATTCCTTCGGTGGTTATTCCATTTTTTGGTGATCAACCGTTCTGGGCTTGGCGACTTGAGCAAAATGGTGTGGCGCCCAAAATGATTAAACGCAAAGACCTCACCGCTGAGAAATTAGTCGCCGCCATCAACATGGCTTGTGTACCTGAGATGCAAAACGCCGCCGCTAAAATGGCAGTAAAAGTGGCCGAGGAAAATGGCGTTCAATGTGCGATAGATCTATTGACACAATGGGGCTTACTCGATTCTTCCGACCTCAATGCCAACACGTTATCGGCTGATAATTGAGCGCTATCCACGCAAGTTACGGCGACGTGATTAAGCCATTAACACAGGGGCTATCGAATTTTTTTACTGCTGGTAAAACCGTTACACTCAGCGGTTTTACCGGCACCTGCTATCACTGCCGCTTTGACGCCGCGCATTACCATGATGCCCTCTTTGCACGTTACAAAACTCCCCTTCCCGCCACGCTAAGCAATGCGACAGCCTCACGCAAAGCCGAATTTCTTGCTGGACGCATTGCAGCACATAATGCTTTTATTCAATTAGATTTAAGGCCAGAGATTATTGGCATTGGTTTGCGGCGTGAGCCGCAGTGGCCGCCGACAGTGTTGGGTTCAATCAGTCATCATGGAGACAGTGCATTCTGTATGATGATGCCTCGTCCTGCTCAGGCACCGCTTGTTTCTCCTGGAATTGATGTCGAAAAAGTGATTTCAGCAGACGATCGAGCCCTCTTGAGCCCAAGTATTCTCAGTCATGAGGACTTAGAGTTTATTCACGGAAACTTTGTAAATATAGAATATGGTTTTACAGTGGTATTCTCAGCAAAGGAGGCCCTGTTTAAAGCACTGCACCCAGCGGTGGGGCGATATTTTGATTTCCTAGATGTAAAAATATCGTCAATTCATACTGAGCGTTGTGAGCTAGAACTTCGCCTAGTAACTAATTTGTCCGCGCAGCTTTTAAACGCCCATACCGTCACCGTATATTGGAGGAGGGAGATAAATACCGTCATTAGCTGGGTGCTCCCTAGCCATTGAGGGTTGTAGTGGCATAGCGAATTTGGCCACCTGTTTTTAAGTGCATGATCTCTCACAGAGAAAGTCATGTGGATATGATGACGGAGAAAAGAACTTTTAGCCCGGAGTTTCGTTTGGAGACGGCGGAGCTTGTGGTCGACAAGGGCTACACTTTGAACGCGGTTGCGATGCTATGGGGGTCGGCAAGTCCACGATGGAATATTGGGTGCGTAAACTGTGGGCTGAGCGCGCAGGCGAATGAAGGAGCTTGGGCTGGTCAACACTCAACCGTCGAGTCACGTCTACAAGAAGGCCGATCAGTCGCACGTGGATATTTCCAATCTGTTCGACTGTGAGTTCGATGTAAGAGCGCCCAACAAGGCCTAGGTAGGGGATATTATCTATATCTGGACGGGAGCCCGCTGAGCTTATCTGGCGGTCGTCATCGAGCAGTTCCCTCGTAAACCGGTGGGCAGGGTCTTGTCGTTCTTCCCGAACACCGACATGGTAGAAAAGGCGTTGATGCTGGCCTATGAATCTCGCGGCTGTTCACCCAAAGACGTTCTATTTCACTCGGATTAAGGTTGCTAGTACACCAGCCTGGGGTTCCGGCAGTTGCTTTGACGTTACCGGATGACGCAGAGCCTCAGTCGACGAGGTAATTGCTGGGACAATGCCTCGACAGAGCGCTTCTTCAGGAGACTGAAAACGGAATGGATGCCCCCCAATGTTGCGGCAGTGAAGCAATCTGTGACCGGCTATATGCTCGATTACTACAGCAGTCTCAGGCCACACAAGCATGCCGATGAACTAGCGCTGAATGTGGCGGAAAAGAGCTACAGGAATGCTCAAAAGTCGGTGGCCAAAAACACTTCACCACTACAGTGGAGATTCGGGCTGTGCTTTATGTATTTACGCAACGTGAAAGGCTACTCCTAAAATCATAAGCGCGTATATCGGCGACCCAGTGGCTGTGGCAATACAATAACGAACGGCCGAATTCAGTCATCGGCGGAGTACCCCCGACCCAGCTACTACCGGTGGGCTAACCTTCTACTCATGGGGGCGGTTAAAAAAGGGGGCGCGGATTACAATGCTCAAAGAGTAATCCTAGACGCCGTGGCGCGGCGTGAACGTGTAATCGTTCGGCCGCTCGGCGCGTAGTAATGCCGGGTCCGCCTGCAATTCATGCTGCAGTAGAATACTGGCATCCAGAAATGGAGAGCAGCGCAACAGAGCGGGAGCGTGTACTAGCCAGCCCAGTTGGCGGGCGAGCGTCTCTGTTGCACTATGGGGCATTACACCGATGTGGGTACGGAGGAAGCCTGCTCTTCGCGCTTTTCCAGGGCGCTACGGACTTCGTCGGCCCAGCGTAGCCAAGTTTGTTGGTCCAGAATGCCACGGCGCAGGGTTAGGTAAGTGAACAGGTCACGGTCCTGATGGGTGTCATTCAGTTTAGCGGCCAAGGCTTCAAAGGTGTTCAGTCGCTCACGCCGTAGATCCGTCTGGTCGTCTAGCTCTCGAATGATGGTGGCGCTGTCGGACATGCTTCCGCCAGCAATCTTCACCATAAAAGCGTCACGAACTCGAGGTGGAGCTGCGGGTTTACGAAGCCAACGAGTCAACTCGTCACGCCCTTCATCCGTGATCCGGTATAGTTTTTTGTCTGGTTTGCCATCTTGGGGAATATGGCGATATTTCACCATGCTTTGATCGTTGAGCTTACCCAGCTCAAGATAGATCTGCTGGTGGGTGGCGTTCCATACTAGCCCGATACTGTTGGCAAATTCGCGAGCGAGGTCGTAACCGCTGGCTTCCTGATCTTGTAATAGGACAAGTATGGCATGGCGCAAAGACACGGCTCACTCCTCGTTTTTTTATGATGTCTTACCCGTTTGATAGTAGAGAGCTGTGTAGTTGCTGCGCAATCTGTTGAATAAGGAGTTTTGTAAAAACTTGATGAGGTTACTCTACAGGCTTCAGCAAATGTAAGTATTTGTTATAAAAATAGATGCATCTTGTAGGTCGTATGGCGGATAAAGGAAAACGATGTTGTATTTCTATATCCGCCTTAATGTAACGTTATGCAAGCGAGAGCTTGGCGGATGCATATTCGTCAGCAGCCTAATGTTGCGTTAGATCTATCTCGGGGCGTTACGGTCGATACTAGATAAGACGTTTTACTGGTAATATTGTCGAAGGGTGCCATCTTTTTAGGTTATTTTAATCGAAGCTTTATTAGGTTTTTATCCGTAGAAATTATGAGGACCTCAATCTGCTTGGACTCCTCGGGCGTTTGCGGCCTTTACATACTCGCTGAATAACGGCTTTGGTCGCTGGTGCAGGTTGTCACTGGAGTATAAGGCTAACGGTGGCGTTGTTTTTTTCAGTCAATGAGCCAAGGACAGTCGTCATATCCGCTAAAGTGCAGGTTGAATGACTTGAAGTGGTGTTTCGATGGCTGTTTATTTTTCTTGGCGAATGGCAGATGATTCGCGACCGTCAAGAGGCTTGCAAATCAGTAAGCCTGAGGAGAATGTCATGTTAGGCGTCGTGAACGCGGATGCTGACCAAGTTAAACGCTGGTTGCAGCAGGCCAATATTCAGCACTATATCTGTGAGCACTGTCATGCCCTGCACTTGTCCGAACTACAGGAACGGGAAGGGGTGGTGGACGCGCGCCTGTTCGTAGAAGAAGACGGGATTCTGTTGACCAGTGAATTGGAAGTGCGCCCTGCGGCTTTATTTGCGGTGCAGGCGGAGCTGGGCCGGCTGAACATGGCTTACCCCTCGGTGAAGGTGTTTTTGGATGTGAATGATGATTCCCTGCCACGCCTTGTGGTCTGCGACTTGTTGTTGGGCCGCAATGGGGTGACCTTTGAGCAGTTTATTTATTTTGTCCAAGCGACGGTGGATGCTACGTTGCAACTGCTTGATGAAAGCCAGGAATCTGATTGGTTGCTGTGGCCGGATGACTTTGAATCCGGCGCCAGTGGCGCGCTGCATTAACATTGCCGCCGGGTCCCGGCGTTTGCGCATACGCTAAGAGGGCACGGACGGTGCACGATAATGCGGATTTGTTGGGTGGTGTGGGCGGTAGCCTTTTAGACGGCCTGATTGATGGTTTGGTTAGGCGTGGCTATGCGGTGGCGCCAAATTATTTTTCTGCTGCTTTGGTGCGGGCTCTTCGTGAAGAAGCGCGCTACAAAGATCAGCATGGTGAATTTCGTCTTGCCGGTATTGGTCGTCGCCAAGAACATCAGAAGGACACCCGGGTACGCAGCGACCGTACCTGCTGGTTAAAAGGTGATTCGCTGGCTCAGTGTCAATTGTTTGAAGGGCTGGAAAGTCTGCGTTTGGCTGTGAATCGTGAGTTGTTCATGGGGTTATTTGAGTTGGAGTCTCATTTTGCCATCTATGGGCCGGGGGATTTTTATCAGCGACATGTAGATGCCTTTAATGGCAATAACGGCCGGCTTTTGTCGGTGGTGCTGTATCTCAATGAAGGTTGGCAAAGTCAGTGGGGGGGGCGTTTGCGTATCTGGCCCAAAGCGAATGCTAACCGCGTAGCCACGGAAGTGGAGCCTCGGGCAGGGACGCTGGTAGCGTTCCTAAGTGAGAACATTCCCCACGAAGTCCTGGCAGCTACTCGAGAACGTTACAGTATCGCTGGGTGGTTCCGTTGCAATAACACCACGGCCGACAGGCTCGACCCAGCACGTTGATAGCGTGATGTTTTTGCCGCCTCGACACCCATTTTGGCCATCGGGCCTGATTCACTATTATAACAATGCCAGAGACACTGTTTTGGTTTCTCAGCGTTGCTTGCCAAAAAAACATCCAACCCCTTGAAAGCGGCTCCCTGAGCCCCATTTTCTTATTCAGTGACAACTGGCCGGTTGGAGTAATGCAGACAGTCTTAGTGACTGCTTTTGACTCCTTGTCACATCAACCATTTTTAAACCGTTTTCCAGCGGATGCCTGCGGGGTCTGCTGGTGAGATTGGAATGAGGATAGTGTGATGAATACCGGATTTTCCCTTGCCCCATTGTTTCGCCATTCTGTTGGCTTTGATCGTTTCGATGAATTGCTGGACGCGGCGTTGCGTGCGGACCAGTCCAATGGTTACCCGCCGTACGATATTATCCGTGAAAGCGATGGCCGCTACCGTATTGTTATGGCGATGGCAGGCTTTGCGCGCAATGACCTGGATATCACCGTGCAAGAAAATGAACTTCGCATTCGCGGTAACTTGAAAACGGAAGACGATAGCGAACGTACTTGGCTGCATCGTGGTATTGCCCGCCGGGCTTTTGAGCGGACGTTCAAGCTGGCTGACCACGTGGAAGTGGAAGCGGCTGGGTTAGAAGATGGCTTGCTGACCGTGACCTTGACCCGCGTGGTGCCAGAAGAGAAAAAGCCCCGTGTGATCCCGGTTGAGGGCGCGTCGCCACCTGCGAAAAGTAATTAATCAGCCATATTGTCGACGCAAATTTGTGACACGGCAAAGGGGCTCTAAGGAGCCCCTTCTTTATTGAATGTGGGTAACCATATGATGGTTTAGGTGCGTAATGGCTGGGTGGCTTGCGCGGCCTCTCGTCCATAAACCGTCACCTGTCCCCGCATCATGCCTGCTGCTTTTTGGCGATGCGGGGCTGGCTCTGTCTGTGCCTAGCGTTCCATCCAATACGCCGCAACATCCAGCATACGGTGGCTGAAGCCCCACTCGTTGTCGTACCAGGCCAGCACTTTTAATTGTTGCTCCAATATCCGTGTGTGGTTGGTGTCGACCACGCAAGAGTAGGGTTGGTGGTTAAAGTCACTGGAAACCAGGGCCAGATGGTTCATGGCCAATACCCCCTGCAAGTCACCGTGGGCCGCATTGTTCAGGCGGTCATGAATCGCCTCCACCGTAGCGGGCTGTTCCAGCAGCAATGTCAGGTCCACCAATGATACGTTGAGGGTGGGAACTCGCACCGCCATTCCGTCCAGTCGCCCGGCCAGGTGAGGCAGCACTTTTCCTACGGCTTGAGCTGCGCCGGTGCGGGTTGGAATCATATTGACTGCCGCGGCGCGGGCGCGCAATAAATCTCCGTGGGCCTTGTCTACCAGGTTCTGGTCGTTCGTGTAGCTGTGGATCGTGGTCATTAGCCCCTGTTTCACCGTGAAGTTGCGGTCCAGTACATCTACCAGCGGAGCCAAACAGTTGGTGGTGCATGAGGCGTTGGAAACGATGCGTTGATTGTCATCAAGAATCTTGTGGTTGACGCCATAAACCACCATGGCGTCGGCGTCGCCCACCGGGTAGCTTGCAAGTACCCGGCGAGCGCCAGCATCAAGGTGCTGTTGAAGTTGTGCTCGTTGCTTGTAGCGGCCGCTGCATTCGAACACTAAGTCTGGAGCCAGTTCACGCCATGGTAATTTTTCCAAATCGGCAATGGCGTAGCAGGGCACGCTGAGACCATTAATTTCCATGGTTTGGCCGTCATAATGCACAGGATGAGGCCAGCGACCATGGGTGGTATCGAAGGCAAGCAGGTGCGCGAGTACATTGAAATCGGCAAGATCGTTGATGGCGACAAGTTCAAAACGCTCCCGGGCTGGATGTTCGCTGAGGGCCCTAACTAGGCAGCGTCCTATACGGCCGAAACCGTTGATGGCAATGCGAATGGTCGGATTGCTGTCCATGAAGCCTCCCTGTTCGCGCTGGGGTTAGATATAGAGTCTGATGGACCCTACTTTGCTTTTTCAAGTGTAGCCTTGCGGCTCGACTGGGGCCAGCCTGCTCAAGCTTTAGCCTGATGAACGCCCAACCCCGGTCGTGCTCTTGCAATAGCGGTGGGCTTTCGCCACAATGCGCGCTCGTTTCGCGGCTACTTGGTTACTAGGCTGCAAACGCGTTATGGTCGACCCGTCGGTCCCCCCGCAACGATAAGCTGCGAACCCCGCCAGGCCCGGAAGGGAGCAACGGTAGCAGTGGACTTGTGTGCCGGGGTGCGGCTGGCGGGAAGACCGCTCTAATTCCTGTACTCCCTCCCATCGCGCTTTTACGTAACACGCTTCTTGTACTGTCCTCCTTTCGGGAACTTCGTTAGCATAAGCTTTTTGATTCCAATCCTTTTTTCTTCGTGGTCGAGAAAGCCGCTGGAGTGCTATGAGTTACCAGGTTCTTGCCCGTAAATACCGCCCCCGCACCTTTGATGAACTGGTGGGGCAGGAGCACGTTTCACGGGCCCTGATGCATGCCTTGGACCAAGATCGTCTCCATCATGCCTATCTATTTACCGGAACCCGCGGGGTGGGCAAAACCACTATTGCCCGTATCCTTTCCCGATGCCTGAACTGTGAGCAGGGTGTTAGTGCCCGGCCGTGCGGTGTATGCCCTACCTGTCAGGAAATCACCGACGGCCGTTTCGTTGACTTGATCGAAGTGGATGCGGCCAGCCGCACTAAGGTGGAGGATACCCGCGAACTGCTGGATAACGTGCAATACGCGCCGACCCGAGGGCGCTACAAAGTGTACCTGATTGATGAGGTGCACATGCTTTCCGCCCATTCTTTCAATGCGTTGCTGAAAACTTTGGAAGAGCCCCCGCCCCATGTGAAGTTTCTGCTGGCCACTACAGATCCGCAGAAACTGCCGGTGACGGTGTTGTCCCGCTGCCTGCAATTTAGTCTTAAGGCTTTGCCTGCAGAGCAGATTGCTGGGCATTTGAAAACGCTGCTCGACAAGGAAATGATTCGTTACGATGAGCCTGCACTGCTCTCGTTGGGCAAGGCGGCTGAAGGCTCTATGCGTGATGCGTTGAGTCTCACGGATCAGGCTATTGCGTTTGGCGGTGAGCAGCTCAGTAGTGAGGCGGTGAACGCCATGCTGGGCACCGTGGACCGTAATCATGTGCTTACCCTGCTGGTGGCGCTGGCCGAACAGGAACCGGGTGGGGTGCTGCAGGCATTAGCATCGGTGAGCGAGCATTGTCCTGGTGAGTTGGCATTGCTGGATGAGCTGATCAGCCAGCTGCACCAACTGGCGGTGTGTCAAGCGGTGCCAGGCAGTTACGATGAGACGCAACAGCAGCTCGCTGCAGCGCTTACTGCAGAACAGATTCAGCTTTATTACGACGTGGCTCTACGTGGCCGCCGTGACCTGCAGGATGCCCCAGATAGCCGCGCAGCCTTGGAGATGCTATTGCTGCGCATGGTGTTGTTCACTCCCAAAGGTGTATTGGTGCAAGGGGATAACCCCTCAGTAAAAAAGCCTAAAGCGGTAGCGTCGTCGGAGGAGCCCGGCGACAAGCCAGATTTGCGTGCCCTGTTGAACAAAACGCCTGCCGCTGCGCCGGCCCCGGTCTCGCTGCCTACACCTACATCGGCTTCCGCACCTGTTACAGCACCAGAGCCTTCGCCGACACGGGCTGCACCGGCCGCTGCCGAGCAGGCAGCATCAGCGGACGATGCGCCACCTTGGGATGAAAGCCCTGGCCCATCAACGTCTGCTGTCGCGGTCGCGCCGTCGCAGAGTGAACCGCAAGCTGAGCCAGAGCCTAATCAAGCGCCAACGCAGGAAGTAGAACCTCTGGCGCCGCTCGCGGAGCCCACCAATGAGGCGGAAGTTGCCACCTGGTGGGCCGCGTTGTTGTTGCGGCTGGACGTAGATGGCACGGTGCGCAATATCGCTCGCAATGCGGTGCTGATCAGCCGCGAGGAAAGCGTCTGGACGCTGCGCATCAGCCCAGGTCATCAGGTCTTGGTTAACCGCGAGCGGTTGGAAGAATTGAGTGGAGCGCTGGGGAATTACTTCCAGCGGCGTATTCAGGTTCAAGTGGAATTTGAGCAGCAGCCGGGCGCGACACCTGAGGTCATCGCCGAAGCTCGCCGGCAGGAATTGCTGCTCCAAGCTAAAGACACTTTGCATTCGGATCCGGTGGTGCAGCAGTTGATCACCACCTTTGGCGGTCGGTTGGATGATGAGAGTGTCACCCCGAAAGAGAGAGTGGAATAAAGAACGCGACACGCAACAGGCGAGATGATAAAGCATGGTTTGTCCGTGCTGGATGCTGCTTGAAGCGTTATATGGGAGTAAACCATGGATTTCGATATTAACAATCTCATGCAGCAGGCCCAGGCCATGCAAGAGAAAATGAAGAAAATGCAAGACGAAGCCGCCAATGCTGAGGTGGTAGGTGAGTCCGGTGCCGGCTTGGTGAAAGTCACCATGAATGGCCGCCATGATGTGAAAGGGGTGGATATTGATCCAAGCCTAATGAGTGAAGACAAGGAATTGCTGGAAGACTTGCTGGCCGCTGCGGTGAACGATGCGGTGCGCCGGATCGAGAAGCAGCAGCAAGATAGCATGCAGAACATGGCGGGTGGTTTTCCGTTCCCACCGGGTTTCAAACCCTAAGTTCAGCGACGAGACCCCGAAACTGTGAAACACGCGCCGCTGGTTGACCAGCTTATCAATGCCTTTACCTGCTTGCCCGGCGTTGGGCCTCGTTCGGCCCAGCGTATGGCTTATGCGTTGCTGGACCGCGGACGCGAATCTGGACGTCGCCTGGGCGATGCCCTCCATGCGGCTATGGATGGGGTTCAGCATTGCGAACGGTGCCGCAATTATGCGCAATCGACGCTTTGCCCGGTGTGTGAAGATCCGCGTCGAGATGCGTCGTTGGTGTGTATTGTGGCAACCCCGGGAGATGTGTTGGCCTTTGAGCAATCAGGCGAATACCGCGGCCAGTATTTTGTACTGATGGGCGAGTTGTCGCCGCTGGATGGCATAGGCCCCCGTGAGCTGGGGTTAGATGTGCTTGAGCAGCGTCTTAATGAAGGGCAAATCAGTGAATTGATACTGGCCACAGGCACCACGGTGGAAGGCGAAGCCACTGCGCACTATGTGTTGGGCCTGGCTCAAGATGCCGGGGTGGGTGTGAGTCGTATCGCTCAAGGGGTGCCAATGGGGGGCGAGTTGGAGTTTGTGGATGGCGCCACCTTAGCGCAGGCTCTGAAAGGTCGCAGGCCCTTTGATGCTTGAAGTTTCGGTCCCTTTCTTGAGCGCCTGATTTTTCCACTTTATCGATAAATCAAAACGATTGGATTCGTCTGGTTTCCTCCTCTGGCTTTCTGGTAAGGTAAAACCAAGCAAGCGCTAGGTTGTTTGTAATCAATAAATCCAAGGAGGCCCTGTGAGTGCCCTGAATTATTTCAATGAAACCCATCAGATGGTGCGCGATACGGTGCGCAAATTCGTTGAACGGGAGATTCTCCCGGAAGTAGACGATTGGGAGGAGGCGGGAGAATTTCCCCGTGAGCTGTACAAGAAAGCGGCATCTGCAGGCATTCTTGGCATCAATGCACCGGAAGAATTTGGTGGTACCGGTGAAGATATCTTCATGAAAGTTGCTGCCTGCGAGGAGCTGGTACGGTGCTCGTCCGGCGGCCTTTGCGCGAGCTTGGGCTCACTGGATATTGGCCTACCCCCCGTTTGGAAATGGGGCAGCGAGGCCATGAAGCAGCGGGTCGTTCCGGAGGTAATCAACGGAGACAAGATTTCGGCGCTGGCGATTACCGAGCCTAACGGGGGGTCTGACGTGGCCAACCTGCAAACTCGAGCGGTACGTGACGGTGATCATTATGTGGTAAATGGAGCTAAAACCTTTATTACCAGTGGGGTGCGCGCCGATTATTACACCGTAGCCGTACGCACGGGTGACAAGGGTTATGGCGGTATCAGCCTGTTGCTGATCGAAAAGGGTACCCCGGGCTTCACCGTTGGGCGCAAATTGAAAAAGATGGGCTGGTGGGCGTCTGATACTGCTGAGCTATTTTTCGAAGACTGCCGGGTGCCGGCGGAAAACCTTATTGGTCCGGAAAACGGTGGCTTCTACTGCATTATGAGCAATTTCCAGATGGAGCGACTGGTACTGGCAGTAACTGCCAATAGCACGGCTCAACTGGCACTGGATGAAGCTCTGCGCTATGTGAAAGAAAGGGAGGCATTTGGTCGGCCACTGGCAGGCTTTCAAGTAACACGGCACAAGTTGGCAGAAATGGCCACGGACGTAAAAGCCAGCACAGAGTTTACCTATCGGGTTGCCGCCAAAATTGCAGCTGGCGAGAATTGCGTGCTGGATGTGTCCATGGCCAAAAATGTGGCAACGCGTTGTGCTGATCGCGTGACCTACGATGCGGTACAACTATTTGGCGGCAGCGGATACATGCGGGGCACCGTGGTGGAGCGCCTATTCCGCGATAATCGGATTCTCTCTATCGGCGGCGGCACCCACGAGATCATGAATGAGGTGATTGCAAAGCAGATGGGGTTATAAACGGCAAGCTTCAAGCTTGCAGCTTAGAAAAGCGCTAAACGTAAGAGGCCGCGTCTAATTTTTATGGACGCGGCCTCTTTGCTTTAGAGCGAAAAAAGCTTCAATTTTTAACTGTCAGCTGCACTCTGCACGGGTCGCTTCCATTTTGCAGCGAACCTTGCGCAGAAGAGTGAGCATGTCCTGATCGTAGTAACCTTCGTCGCGAAGTTGATCACGGGCTTCCTGCATCATGACTTCATATTCGGCTTTGTCCGCATCGGGGATTTCTACCCACCAATGCTTGGCCACATGCTTGGCCTCATTATCTAACTGGCTGGTAATCCGTTGCAGGTTATTATAGAAGTATTCCCGTGATTTTTGAGCCATTTCTGCTGGGAACCGGTCTTTCTTCGCAATTAACTGGAAGGTTAGCTGAACCAGTGGGTAATTGATGATTCCACCGTCTGGGCTCAAGCCCTTGTACAATTCCAGAGCGCTGTAGGCCACCAGCGGTGCAACAATGATATCAACAACGCCATTGTTGAACTTGGTGGAGAAGTTGGTGATGTCTGAGGCGATGGGTGTAGCGCCGACCTGGGAAACGAGTTTGGCTTGGGTTTCATCGTATTCTAGAACCGCGACCTTTTTGCCAGCAGCCTTAGCCAGAGAATTTACTTCTCGGTCATTCACGAAAACAAATGCGGCCCCAGCGGGCGCAATTCCCATAATTTGGTAGGACCCTTGGGATAGTTTGTCCGCGCTTTGGGGGTGGGAAAGTACTTGTAGCAGCACTTTCATATGGTCCATGGTGGGAATGGCCCCAATGGAATCCACTGTCCCTGCATATTTATTGAATGCCCGACCGCGAATGCCAGTAATCAAAGAGGCATCGCAAATACCGGCTTTCAGGTCCTCAGCAACAATGGCCTCGTTGGTATAGGGCACAAGCTCTGTTTCCAGGCCCCAGCCTCGCGCGGCGGCTTTCCAGTCTCTCATGGCGTTCATGATCGGGCCTACATTGCCGACAATATCAAATACACAGATTTTGCGTTTGATGGTGTTTGCCTGTGCGCTAAAAGGCGCAGACAGGGCATAAAGGGCTAGAATGGCGGTAAACAGCTTCTTCATCAGTGTATCCCTGCTTGTTATTACTAGTATGTTTGCCGATGGTTGATTTTCTCGATAGTAGAGATGTCAACCGCCAACGCAATGCCTTTGATTTTTTGCTCAAGGGCATTCTGGCCAATCGCCATCGTAATCAGGTTTGGTGTTGGCGGCGGGTGCACTCGGTGCACTTTCGGTAAGCTTTGCTGGAACTGGATTGATCACTGTAGCCAAGTAAATGGACAATTTTTTCCAGGGGCAGGCAAGGTATTGAGTTGCAAAGGTTTCCCGCACTTTGTTGCGGATACGACTAAAGGCTGTGCCCGCCACTAACAAATGCTGCCGTAGCGAGCGCGACCTTCATGTCCAGCTTTTCAGCAATGGTTTGTAGTGAGCTATTACGACCAAAAGGATTTATTAGGGCACGGGAGGTCAGGTTATTTGATGCTGCGGGAAGGGTACTCTGGGCAGCAGGACGATATTGGCGCAAAAGTAGAGAACCAGTTTGAGCCGCATTTTCACTATCAGTTAGCCAGAAACGTTGGCCAACTGGAACCGCTGCGCTGTGTCGTGCATCCGGCTAGGTGTGAGCGTTATCTGCAACAGTGCCGCCAGCATAGAATGGTCGAAGGCATATCAAGATGGAGTCGCTGCATACTGGCCCGCTGGCGAGCAGCGCGCCACAGCGGAGATGGCCAATGAACGTGGCTGTATGCAAGGTCAAATAGGCCTGCAGTAATGTGAGAAGCTATGCTTGTATGATGACGAAGGTATGAAGCACAAAAAAGCCCCGCCGGGTTTGGCGGGGCTTTTTTGTGGCAGGCTCCTAGCTTGCCTGCTTACGCCTTACCTTGGTTGGCGACTGCTTCTGCCGCTTTCGCTGCAGCTTCGGCATCGCCCAAATAGTAGTTTTTAATGGGTTTGAGATTGTCGTCCAGCTCATAAACCATCGGCACTCCAGTAGGGATGTTGAGCTTTACGATTTCTTCGTCAGAAATGTCGCCGAGATACTTCACCAGCGCACGCAGACTATTGCCATGGGCGCAGATTAAAACCTGTTTCCCAGCTTGAATTTGCGGTTTGATATCACTTTCGAAGTAAGGAATAAAACGGTCCACCGTGTCTTTAAGACTTTCTGACAAAGGAATTTGAGCTTCACTCAAGTCCTTGTACACTCGGAAGTTGCCAGCGTAGCGCTCATCGTCACGTTCCATTTTCGGTGGCGGCGTATCGTAGCTACGGCGCCATATATGTACCTGGTCGTCGCCATATTTGGCGGCTGTTTCCGCTTTATTCAAACCCTGCAAGGCACCGTAGTGGCGTTCATTCAAGCGGTAGTCACGGATAACAGGGATCCACATCTGGTCCATGTTATCCAGAATGCTCCACAGGGTGCGGATCGCACGCTTGAGCACCGAGGTATAAGCCAGGTCAAATTCAAACCCGGCCTCTTTCAGTAGTTCGCCTGCGGTGCGGGCTTCTTCGCGGCCTTGCTCGGTAAGATCAACATCTTTCCAGCCTGTGAAGCGATTTTCCTTGTTCCATACGCTCTGGCCGTGGCGGACCAGTACCAGTTTCGTGCTCATTAGCGTCATCCTGTGCGATTTCAATGCGGCGCAAAGAGTAGCAGAAATGTGCCGGGAAATTGAGCGCCACAGGCCGTATAATCGTCGCAAATTCTGTTGTTGCCGCCGAAGGTGCCTGCTTTGTGTGTATTTTGCAGGTTATTTTGCCCTTCTCTTACGGCAGCAAAGATCCGAGAAAGCCGTATGTTAGGGCTTTTACATTCCCGGAAAAGGCAAAAAGATGGCGTATCTCTGGTGCGAAGATAACAAAGAGATCAGCGAATGGCAGGCAAGCCTGGCGGCAGGTAGTCGGCTATACCTGGACACGGAATTCATGCGTGAGCGCACCTTCTGGCCACAATTGGCACTGGTGCAAGTCCATGATGGTGTGCGCATTCGACTTATTGATACTACCGAGGTTGATGGGCCTACTTTGTTGCCAGTATTTCAGAATCATACCTTGGTGATGCATGCTTGTTCCGAAGACTTGGAAGCAATTGCTACGTTTACTGGCCAGTACCCGGCGGCCATTGAAGACACCCAGATTGCCGCTGCACTGAGCGGCGAAGATATGCAGTGGGGTTACCAGAAAGTGGTTCAAATGCTGTTGGGTGTTGATCTTCCGAAAGGGGCCACGCGAACAAATTGGCTGAAACGGCCATTAAGCGATGAGCAACTTCACTACGCGGAAGATGACGTAAAATATCTCCCGGAAGTGGCGGGGATTCTCGCCGAGCGACTCGATGGCTTGGGCCGCCGCGCTTGGTGGGAAGAAGAATGCGCTCGTTTGCTGAAGCAGGCTAGCAGCCAAGTGCTGCCGCAAGACGCTTGGCGTAACGTGAAAGGCGCGGGCTTGCTGCAGGGCGAAAGCTTGGCGGTATTGGCAGCACTGGCGCCGTGGCGTGATCAGATGGCTCGGGAGCGAGATCTGCCCAAAAGCTTTGTGTTAAAAGATGCCCAGTTGCTGGACTTGGCCCGTACCAATCGTACCGACAGAGGCTTGCTCGCGGACTTGGGCTTTCATCCCAAACAGATTCGTCGCGACGGAGATGCGTTGTTGGCATTGATTGAACAGGCCCGAGGGCAGACTCCCCCCGATCCGTTGCCGGGGCCGCCGGATATGGCACAGAAGAAACTTGCCAAAACCCTGCGTAGCCGGGTTGCGATTATTGCCGAAGAGTTGAATATGAAGCCCGACGTATTGATGCGTCGCCGTTGGCTGGAAGCCCTGATCCGCCACCCGGAGAGGGTGCCGGAACCGTTGACCGGCTGGCGTAATGATGTTGTCACCCAACCTCTGCTGGAGTTGCTGTAGTGAGTGAGGGAGTGCTGAAAGGCAAATTGTTTTGTTCGATCTATAAGAGCCGCCGCAAAAGTGGCATGTATTTGTATGTGGATCGGCAAAAAGGGCTTAAAGAGGTGCCCGAGATATTGATGGGACAGTTTGGTCATGCCGAGCACGTGACTGATATGATTCTGAACCCGACGCGCCCATTAGCACGCGCGGATGTGGAGCAGGTCATGGAAAAAATCCGTGAGCAGGGTTTTTACTTGCAAATGCCACCACCGCCGGATGAAGACCTGTTCATGGCTGATGGCCACCCGGATAAACCGGTTCGACATGATGCCTGATACGACGCTGCCGCTGCGGGGTCAGTTCTGGACTCTCCCGCTGAGCGACCTCAATGTCCGCGAGTGGGAAGCGCTGTGTGATAATTGTGGCCGTTGTTGTCTTGTAAAACTGGAAGATGAAGACAGTGGCGAGTTAGCGTTTACCAATCTGGCGTGCCGCTTTCTGGATAGCAAGCAATGCCAATGTCGTGTGTATGAAGAGCGTTTTAAGCGGGTTCCGGATTGCATTCGTGTCACTGAGAGCATTGCTAGGGATACGAATTGGTTGCCACCCACCTGTGCATACCGTTTACGTGCAAAAGGTAAGCCGTTACCCGCTTGGCATCCGTTGCTCAGCAACAATGCTGACAGCGTGAGGCAAGCGGGGATTAGCGTCGCGGGGCGGGTGGTGTCAGAGCAACTTGTGCGGGAAGATGATTGGGAAGAGCATATTGTTCACTGGATCGACTGATGTAGGCGGTGGCTTGCCGGTGGGTTCAATAACATGAGAGGGAGACGTTGTGACAACACAAGCATATTTATGGGGTTGGTTTGCCTATTTGCTGGGCAGTATCGGTGTCTTGTTCGTTTGGTGGTGGCTAACACGCCCTCTGAGCCGCTGGGCTAAGGTGCCGCTGCGAACTCTGCTAACTGCCCTGTTGCTCACACCATGGTCCGTATCTGCGCAGCATGACGAATGGGCTCCGGCTTGGGTGGTGAGTTTGTTTGACGGCCTGGCTCAGGATAATGTGAGCCTTTGGCGCGCCGGTGGCCCATTGGTGGCGATGTTGCTGGTGGCGCTGGTGGTGGCTGCATTAGAGCTGTGGCGGCAGCGGCGCAAACAAGCGGCTATGCTGGCTCAGCAATGAGCGAGTGTATCTTTTGTCAGATTCAGGCGGGGACTTTGCCCGCCAGCGTGGTCTATGAAGATGATTTGGCGCTGGTGATTCTGGATTTGTTCCCGATCCGTGAAGCCCATTGTTTGGTGATTCCTCGCCAGCATGAATCCTTGCTGGAAGGGTTGGATGCTGCGGTGACGCATCGGTTGATGGATCTGGCCCGGCGGACGATTGTGGCGCAGAAACGGGCCGGGCTTGCCGTAAAGGCGCATAATGTGATGGTTAATGATGGCCGCGAAGCCAATCAGCATGTGCCCCATGTGCATGTGCATGTGATTCCCCGTCGCGGCGGCGACACTTTAGCGACCGCAATGACTTGGGCAACCCGCCTAATGAATGTGTTCGGGATGGCAAAGCGGCGTAAACGCCTTGATCGGCTTGCGGGTTTGTTAAGCGAACATTTTCCGGAAAAGCTCTAATGTTTGTTGTCTTGCAGCGTTTCTAAATGGTGCGCTGCGAGAGTCGGTGCTCGCGCTTTGTTATCTTTCTCCTACCCTGCCTAGGGTTTCTTTTTTCTGCGTTTGTGGTCATGTACGGCTTTTGCCAAGGCAGACTTGTCACAGGTTAGGGCTAGCGTTTAATGCCCTGCGGCCGTGCTTGGGGTTGCTTTCACTGAAACAGGTGAGGGGGCTCCCTACAGTAAAATGACTGGTCGTCCTGGCCCTGGATGGTCAGTCACTAAAATGTCCTGTTGAGTCGAAGTGAGCCGCCCATAAACGTCCGTCGGCGCGCTCCAGGTTCAAAGCTATTCCGGCGAGAAGATGGCCTTCAGGTGCTGCGCACCAAGCGATAGTGCCGTAAAGATGGTAGGTGCCGTAGTTTTCCAGCAGAGCAACCCAGAGCTCCACATCCGTATCGGGCTTGATTGGTGAGGGTAGCTCCACGCTGATACCCGCTAGGGAAATGTCGTGAGAGGTTAGATAGAGGCGATCTTCCGGGTCTAAGGAACTCGATCCTGCCGGTAACAAGGTGAGAGACAAGTTCTCTTCACGGTTGATTCGGGGGTGGCGTCGGTTGTCGATTTTTGTAGCCATGTGACTTATCCGTAAATCATTCTGTCAACAACGTAAGCGGCGGTGGCTATGGTGGCAACCACCCCGAACAAGAATAGCAAGAATAACAAGGCGGGTTTGGCCGTTTTGGGAAGGCCTTCGGTTTCTCGTGAAGGCCGGGTTTCTTGAGTTTTACTCATCCGCTATCTCCCTGAAATCTCCAGATACTTTACAGTATTCGTTATTGCGGAACGATAGGAAACTGGCGGGGTGAGAAGCGGGTAAATATGTCTGGTTAGTAGGGGCTTGTTTTTCCAGTTAAATAGTTTTTGTTGCTGAAATAAAAAAAGGGCCCGATTGGGCCCTTTTCATGTTCAGTTTAGCGGATTAATGGGCGCCAGCCTGGACTTTATGGAACAGGAACTGGTGGAGCGAGTCCGACATCAGCGGCAGGTAAGATACCAGCAGCAGAGCGGTCAACATCACTGCTATGGGTAGCAGGAACTTCTCATAGCGGCGGTAGAAACTGCCTGTGTGCAGCTTGGCGGATTCGACTTCAGCATCGCCCACGACTTGCCTTGTCAACAGATGGTTCAGTGCTACTGGTGGCGACAGGTAACCCAACTCAAAAGCAACTAGGGTAATCATCCAGAAATGCAGCGGATCAATGCCGTTGGCAACAGCGACTGGAGCAATGGTTGCGTTGACTAGAAGGACGGCCCCCATGGGGTCCATTATCATGCCAATCATTACCATGGTGGCCACCAACAGTGTCATGGCTAGCCAGATGCTCGGGAACGTCTCAGGTAGCATTTCCATGAGGCCGGAACGCTCAATGATGCCGCCGACACTCACCGACAGGGCCATCAACATTAGCAACGCACCAATGTGCCCGGTGGTTTCGTTCGTGGCAAACCGCAATGAACTTTCCATCTTATCGCCCACACCGGGTTCTGGCTGATAATGCGGGTCCATATCCGGTGTTTTTGCAAGGTATTGAATTGCCAGGCAGGTGCCGAGAATAGCATTACGCCAGAAAAGTCCCCAAAACAAATCGTTGAACTCTTCAGCGGAGGTGCCGGTAGGTATGGCACCAGCGTCTAGCGCACTATTGATGCCCCATAGGTTGTAGCAGGAGTAGACCAGCAGTGGCAGCAAAATTGCGGTGAAGATATGCAGGGCTTTTGTACTCAGTTTCTCGTAGGTCAAGATTGATAGCAGCATCACTGGCAGAATAATCGGTGCGTAGTTCTCATTTAGCTCCGTATCCAGAAGATCACGGAAGAACACCACCACTGTCCCCATAATAATGACATAGGGTAGAAGGGGGATCAGGCGCCTCAGGCTCTGCGGGACCGCTTCAGAGAAAGGTGCAATACGCGCGGGAGCGGTGCGTGCAAACTGGCTGTAGATGAAAAACAGGAACAGTGACAGGCCAAAAATCTTCAGGCCCGAAGAAAACATTTCATCCGTGGTCACGCTATTGTTCAACGCGGCGATGATCACGACCAACAGACAGGGGCGCAGTACCACGCCTAGCGACCCCGACATGGCGGTGGCGGCCAGCGCTAGTTGCTTGCGGGCCCCAGCGCGAACCAGTTCATTATAGATAGTGGCAGCCGCGGCAATAATAAAGATACCGGATGCACCTGTGTAGGCTGTAGGAATGGCTGTGATTGCAAGCACGACGAAACACATCAACTCCGGTGACATTTTCCAGGGCCGTAGTACATCGAACACAAGGTGAGCCATCTTGGTTTGGCGTAGCAGCATGCCGATCCAGATGTACAGCCCCAGGCTCAGGAAGAGCGTGGAGAGCTCCATTATCATGCCAAGATAGACGCTAATCCCGTGATAGTAGCCTTGGCTGATAAATTGTGTACCGGCAGTAAGGCACATGAAGCTGTACAGCGGAATAGTTAGAAGCGCTTTTCCCCAAGTGCCTCCTTCTTCAAGGTCTTTGGGCGGGCGAATTAGTTGGTAGAAAGCAGCGAAAGAGAGCAGCAGGAAGCCTGCAATCCAGAACTGGTGCAAGTAAAAGTGATTGACCTGAACCCCATCGGCCATAGCGCTGATTTCTTCCCCTCTGTATAGCCAAGCAGACAGGAGTAGCATTACGTTAGCGGCGAGCTGACCCAGGGTGGAAACAAAGTGGTCTTTACGCGTACGAGCAGGACGCAGCGAAATGTGGTGGCGCGTTAATGTGGCGGTCGCGGCACAAATCATCATCAGCAAGCAGAGCAGTAGACGCTTGTAGTTGCCCAGGGTCGTTACCACTTTGGCCACGCCGCCTTCCAAGGTACGGAAGGCAATCACACCGGGGGTGGCTTTTTCCTGAATCAGCTCATAGCGTTCCCATCTGCCGCGACAGTTATGCCTGGAAGACTCCAAGGATTGACGCAAGGCCGCTTCGTCCACGTCGGTGCCGAAGATTCCCGCTAGAGGGTCGTCAGCCATTTGCTGTTTTTTCTGCTTAATGGCTTTTGTTAGCTCCTGATCCAGGTCTGGATCACGGTTACAGGTGGGCTGCTCCACCACTCCAGCGCCACGCAAAAGGAAATAGCCCTCCCAGGTATTCTCACCGATCTTCAGCAGCTGGGAGTGAATTACTTCGCCGGAAGCCAGAAAAATGGTCATCAGCAAAAGAATCAGAGCAGGGAGAGAGGATAGCCATTCCGCGATGGAACGGTTTGCAACAGTTAACGAAGGTTTGTCCATTGTGCACCCGGTTATTGTTATACCGCCTGAGCTACGAAGGGGGGCGCTTTGGGGGGTAGGGTAGCGCTTTTGTCCCCGCCTTTTAGGGCGATGTAAACATTTGTTCTTACCTGATCACCCGTGGGAACGGGTGGCAGAATGTGAGTTGTTAGTGAAGAACGGGGCCAGTTGGCCCCGTTCGGTCGAACTTTTTATTCAACAGGGTTAACGCACTCTGCGCGTGATGGTTCGTGTTTACAGCGTATTTTACGCAGCAGACCCATCATGTCCTTATTGTAGACGCCGTCTTTGGTGAGGGCGATGCGAGCGTCACGCATCATTTCATCGTAACGGAGCTTGTCAGCCTCAGGAATACGAATCCACCACTTCTTGTCGACTTCGCTGTTGGCGTTTTCAATGACACGCATGGCGCGGTCAAATTGACCGAGCATGTATTTGCGTGATTGTGCAGCGAAATCAGTAGGGAACTTGTCCTTTTTAAGGATAACCTGCGCGGTTAACTGGCCGAGTACGTAGTCGACGATGCCGCCGTCAGGCCGCATGCCTTTGTACAATTCCAAGGCAGAGTACGCTGCAATGGGGGCAAAGCAGACATCAACGGAGCCATTATTGAACCGGCTAGAGAAGTTGGAAATGTCAGACATCACCGGCGACATGCCAACGCGGGAGGCCATGTTTGCTTGAGCGGAATCGTATTCCAGTACCGCGATGGACTTGCCAGACAATTCACTGACAGTGTCGATAGTACTGTCTTTAACGAACAGGTAGGCTGCTCCCATAGGGGCGACGCCACCTACTTCATAAGGGCCGGAAACCATCTTTTCATTGATGGATGGGTTACCGCTGGCTAGTACTGTAATCACGGTGCGCATAGCGTCATAGCTAGGGATGGCGCCAATGGAATCCAGGCTGCCAGTGTAGTTGTTGAACTGACGGCCGCGGATACCGGTTAGGACGGCGGCATCACATTGGCCGGCTTTCAGGTCTTCAGATGCGATTTTTTCATCTGTGTAGGGCTTGAGTTCAAAGTCCACGCCCCAGTTCAGCGCCGCGGTCTTATAGTCCTTCATGATGTTGTAGATATCGCCATTCGCGCCAATGATGTCAAATACGCACATAGTGCGCTTTTCGGCGGCTTGGACGGGGGTGAACGTCAATGCCAGAGCGGCAGTGGCGACCGCAGTGAATGCCTTAACATAGCGCATGATAGTCTCCTGGTTACTTCTTTAACTGTTTAACGCGTTAAAAGCGGCCCGAAGGCCGCTAGATGGCTTATAGCAAATCGTTGATATCAATAGCGGGGCCAGACGAGGCTGTGTCATCCCAGAAAGTGCCAGTGCCGCCTATAGGTGTACGCTTACCGGTATTTTCAGTCCATTCACGGTCCGAAATACCTTGGATGATAAAGCCAGCTATGGCGTCTAGCATAGCGTAGTCTGGATTCAGGCCTTCATCATTTGCTGCGTAATCACGGATGGCTTGGCGCAGACGCTCATCGTTGCCTTTGCTGAAAGCGCTCATGGCATACAGGGCGCTGCCCAAACGAATGCCGCTGTCGAACCCTGCCTTGGCTGAGGCTTCCAGCTCGGCCCATGCATCAGCGTTCGGTGGTGCTAGCATTGGCAGCAGGTTCCATACTGCAGCACGGGTACCGCGCGGTACGCCCCACCACTGATCGTTATCCAAGCATTTCATGTTGCGTTCAACTTTGGCTGCGATATCACGAGGTACGCCTACTGCACCGTCGGAAGCGCCGTCATTAAGCAGGGATTGAACACCGGAAATGTTGCCGACCAGCCAGACCATTTCGTCAAAATCGTTATTCATGTTAGGACATTCACCGTCCTTGACTTCGCCGAAGGCCTCCATCATGTAGTTGTAAGCTTTGTACTGGCGATTTGCGGCAATGGCGGACCAGCGTTTTTGCTCGATGCGTGCATCTTGTGCTTCGCTGACTCGGCCATCTTTGACTGAACGCATGTAGCGCAGTTCAGCATCAAGAGCAATTTGCTCGGCGCAGGTGGCGGCAACGGTGAAGACCATGGCGCCCAGTTTGCTGGGGTCGGAGCCAACACGCTCGAAAGACATCAACAGAGGTGTCTGTGCTTCGCCGGTGACGCACGCCATACGTACGTCATCATAGGTCATCATGTAGGGCAACATTTCGGATCGGCCGAAGCTGACCAAAACATCACCGGTAGCCTTATAGACAACACCGCAGCCTTGCAGAGCTAGGATGGCGCTTCCTACCAAGGCCAGACCGGAATGTCGTAGCATTTTTTTCATGGAAAGAGAACCCATTCGTAAGCTCCTTGTTTTTGTTCTCAAAATAGGGTCGTCAAAGGTACGAAAGTCAGCCGTTTGACACAAGCGGCAATTACAAAAAATCCTTCAAGCAATTACAAACAATAAATTTGCTATATCATGGTTTCTATCCGATAAATCATGTACTTCATAAAATAGATACGACTTTATTATGAGTGATCACAGTGACGTCAAAGATATGCGGGCCTGGCTGGAGGGCGAACGCAGTGGCCTTTCCTTGGCACTGAATACGGCACGGGGCGGATTACGAATACTCGAAACGTTGGGTGTAGTGGGGCGCCATGGGCTGGGCTGGGCGCTCGGTGATCGCCCGCCAATCCCGGCTTTGCTGCGTGCCACCTTCGAATCTTTAGGGACGACATACATTAAATTAGGCCAATTTATTGCCAGTTCCCCATCAATTTTCCCTGAAGAGTATGTCGAGGAGTTTCAACGCTGTCTCGACAGGACTCCCCCCCTACCTTTTCATTACATTCGGGATACTGTTGAAGCCGAGCTGGGCTCCAGCCTGGAGACGCTTTATGAATTTGTGGACCCTAAACCATTAGCCAGTGCGTCAATTGCACAAGTGCACGCGGCAAAATTGAAGGATGGTCGCGATGTGGTAATTAAGGTTCAACGCCCGGGTGTAAAGAATGTTTTGCTTACAGATTTCAATTTCTTGTACTTCGCGGCAAGAATTATTGAACGGTTGGCGCCGGGCTTGTCGCGTTCTGCTATTTCGGGGGTCATTGAAGAGTTACAGGCGGGCATGCTGGAAGAGTGCGATTTCATAAAAGAAGCGGGTAATCTTAAAGCGTTTAATGTTTTCCTGCGCAATACCGGTAACACTCAGGCCATAGCGCCAGAACCCGTTATGTCACATACCACGGGTAAAGTCCTGACCATGGAGCGTTTTTTTGGCGTGCCTCTAACGGATATGAATGTACTAAAGAAGTATACCGACGATCCGGCGGGTACGTTGATTTCTGCGCTGAACACGTGGTTTTCTAGCCTTATGATGTGTGACTTCTTCCATGCAGATGTTCATGCGGGTAATTTAATGCTGCTAGAGGATGGCCGAGTCGGATTTATTGATTTTGGCATCGTCGGGCGTATTCGTCGTGAAGCTTGGAATGGTATGGCGGCTTTCTTTGATGCCATTGGTCGTGGGGATGTGCGAAAGATGGCGGAAGCCATGGTCGTGATCGGCATGACTCGTGACGAAGTAGATGTTGCAGCGTTGGCGCGGGATATTGAAGGATTGCAGGGAGCGTTGGGCCAGGTGGATCCTTCTGCGCTGATGCAGGCAGACCGTAACGACAAGGAAGTGAACAGCCTGCTGGTAGATATCGTGAAAATTGGTGAAGGGCATGGTATTCGATTCCCGCGGGAGTTCGCCTTATTGCTAAAGCAGTTTCTCTATTTTGATCGTTATGTACAGGTGTTGGCCCCGGAAATGGACATGTTCAGTGATAACCGGGTCGATATGTTTGGTTCCATAGAGGAAATACCAGGCGGATTTTTACATTAGAATTAGCCGCTAGCAGCAAAGAAGATAGAAAAGGAGAACGAGGAAAGTGTCTTCGTTTTCCTTTTAGAATTTTGGGTTTGAACTCTTGAATTGAAGCCGCGGGTAGCGTGATAACCGTGTGGCAGGGTTTTTGGCTACGCGTTGTAGTTTGTGGCTTATTTCTGCGTTTATTCCACCGGATTACTGCATTCCGCTCGGGTGGCGTCGAGCTTGCAACGAACCTTGCGTTGCAGGGTCAGCATGTTGGCATCATAGTAGCCTTTTTGGCGTAGCCGTAGACGCGCTTCCTGCATCATCATTTGATATTCTTTTTTATCTTCTGGCGGAATCTGGATCATCCAGCGTTCTGGCACTTTGACGGCTTCAAGATTCAGTCGTTCCATGATTAGAGGGTAGCTTTTGTAGAATTCTTCGCGCACCAGCTGTGCTACTTCATTCGGGAATTTGTCTTTGCGACCGATCAGCTGCATGGTGATTTGAGCCAGCGGGTAATCAATGATACCGCCATTCGGCCCCATTCCTTTGTACAGTTCCAGTAATTCGTAGGCGAGTAGTGGCGCGACGATAACGTCAACCACGCCGTTGTTGAACTTATTCGGTGCTGAAACGATATTCGATGCAATTGGCGTCGCGCCAATCTGTGAAACCATTTCCGCTTGTGTGGGATCATAGTCGAGCACGGCCACGCGCTTCCCTGCAGCTTTGGCTAGAGTGTTAATGTTCTTGTCATTGACGAAAATATAAGCGCCACCAGCCGGTGCAACACCGAGTATGACATACTCACCGCTGATCATCTTGTCCGCGCTTTTCGGGCTGGCAAGGGCTTGCAGAAGGATGTGCATGTGCTCTTGGGTTGGCAGGGCGCCAATGGCATCGATGGTGCCTGTATATTTGTTGAATTGGCGGCCCCGTAACCCTGTAATCAGCGCTGCATCACAGAGGCCGGCTTTGAGGTCTTCGGCTGCTACGCTTTCTTTGGTGTAGGGCTCGATATGAAGATCCACACCATATTGCCGTAGCCGGGTACGCTGGTCCTCAGCTGCCTTGAAAATTGGCCCGGAGCGACCGCCAATATCCCAGATGCAAATTCGACGTTTGAGGGGCTCGCCCAGACTGAATCCCGCAGCTTTCTGCATGGCTTTGATCCGTTCATCCAGACTGCGGCTCTGGTCATAGGCTATCGCACGCAATGTGGCCGCCAGTTCCGGTGTAAATTCCACACCGGGGGCAAAGCGCTCTAGTTCGGCCCGTTGGGCCGGCGTCAGATCAAAGGCTTCATTGGCGTGAAGAAATGCGCTGCCGACTAGTAGAAAAGAAAGAAAAAAGTAACGAAAAAATCTCACGATAGCCTCCATGGCTATTATCGTTTGTTGTTGCCATAAGGCGCTGTGGTCTACAGCTATACTGGCAGTGTCGCTCATTAGCTTGGCCGCCTCGGGGGAGAGATGAGCAAAAGATATGTTGTTTATTACTCAATGCTTTGGCTGCATTCGGGGCGACCCGCTTCTAGGCTGCAACGAATACGTTTCATGGTGTTCAACATGGTGGGGTCATAATATTGGCTATCGCGTAGCTTGATACGTGCATCGCGCATCAAGCTGTTGTAGCCCTGCTTTTCGTCTTCATGACGTGAAACCGACCAGTGAGAGGGAATTCGCTGCGTTTCTTTTTTCAGCGTGCTTTGGACCGCTTGGAAACTGTCTGTTGCAATTTCACGAATCAGTACTGAAAAGGCGGGGGGGGAGTGATCTGCATGAGCGATCAGTTGTGGGTGAGCAAGGGTGCGCAGTAAAACGTTTACATGTTCCAATGTAGGCAGGGCGCCCAGTGCATCAATGCTGCTGGTGAAACGGTTAAAATGACGAGCCCGGAACCCGCTCATTAGCGCGGCATCGCAGTGACCGTTTTTCAAAGAGGCAACCAACACACCTTCATTAGTGAAGGCCTCTAGGCTGATATCAATATTATAGCGCAACAAATATATGCGTAAATTGGTGGCACCATTATATATCGGCCCGGAACGCCCGGATAAATCCCAAAGGCATATGTGCCTTTTCAGCATTTCACCGTCGGCAAGCCCCATGGATTGTCGGGCCTGCTTGAGTTGTGTTTTTTGTTTATCGGTCAGTGCCAGAGCGCTGCTATGGGTTGCAGCAACCAACAGCAGTGCTGAGCATAGATACCTAAACGTCCCCATGACGATTCCTGTGTCATTCAATGGGGGCGTTTATAGCATTTCGCCGTGTGGCGAAGTTTTACCTGTTGTATGACAATTGTACAAGGCTTTCCGAAAGTCAGGCCGCGTAGGGTTGCCAGTAAGTGTTATCGCTCGCCTATTGGCTGATGCTGCACTCAGAGCGAGCTGGGTTGAACTTGCAGCGGATTTTGCGCTGCAACGTCAACATGTCGCCACTGTAATAGCCTTGTTCGCGTAGCGCGTCACGAGCGTCCTGCATCATGATTTCGTATTCTTGTTTGTCTTTCTCTGGGATATGAATCATCCAGCGCTCGGGTATCCGTTTGGTTTCCTGTTCGACGCGCTGTATAACCGTTGGATAGGCCTCGAATGACGCTTCGCGTATCAGTTGTGCTACTTCGTTGGGGAATTTATCCAGTCTGCCGATGAGCTGCATGGAAAGCTGCGTCAGTGGGTAGTCGACGATGCCACCATCTGGGCTCATGCCTTTATAAAGCTCAAGAAGTTCATATGCCACTAATGGGGCGGGCAAAATATCGATTTGCCCATTGTTGAATTTGTTAGGCGCGGAAACGATGTCGGAGGCAATCGGTGTTGCGCCAATGGCGGCGACCATTTGCGCTTGAGTCTGATCATAATCCAACACCGCTACGCGGTGGCCGGCGGCCTTGGCCAGTGAACTGATGCTGCGATCGTTGACAAAAATATGGGCGGCACCGGCAGGGTAGATGCCCATTACTACGTAATCCCCTTGCACCATATGGCCTGCCTGTTTGGGATGGGCGAGGACCTGTAGAAGGGTTTGCATATGCTGGTCGCTGGGAACGGCACCAATGGCATCAACACTGCCGCTGTAAAGGTTGAACTGGCGTGCGCGCAGGCCGCTCATCAAGGCCGCGTCACAGAGGCCGGCCTTGAGCTCTTCCACCATCACCGTTTCGTTGGTGTAAGGCACCATGTCCAAATTGATGCCGTACTCGATGGCCAGTGCTCGTTGCTCCATGGCGACATTAAACACCGGCCCATTGCGCCCGCCAATATCCCAAATGCAGATGGTGCGTTTCAGTGCGCTGCCAGCGGGCATTTGGTCCAAGCCCACCATTTGGCTGATGGCTTTGAGCCGGCTGCGAACCGGCATTTCACGGGTATAAAAAATGTCTTCCAGCTTTTCAAGGGTGTTGTCGTTGAGCGTGACGCCGGGCAGCAGTCCTCGTAATTGTTCTTTCTGTGCGTTGGTCAGCGTGGTGGCGCTCAGGGTGGCACATAGTAGGCTAAGAACAAAAAAAACAGAAAGTCGGATGTGCATGGGGATCTCCAGGCCGAGTTGTTGTTATAAGCAACCTTGCGGTAACAGGACTGTGTGTTTTTGAAAAATGCGGCAGGTTGTCACGGCAAGAACTGTTGTGATTGTTTTATAGCCTATAGAGATAGCACGTGACGAGCATAGAAAGGAGGGCTTTGGCGCAGTGGGTGACCGCGTTACGGCAAGCTGTGGGGAAACGGTCAAAGGTGGGACGCGTTGAACGTACTGAAAGTGCCCAAAAGTGCAAATTTCAAACGGGGTAAAGGGTTCAGGGGATATTCAGGACAATGCCCGCGCTGCATTTAGCCGCGAGCATTGAACCGTACCAACACGCTGCTGACGTGATTGCCTCTTTCCAACGTTGACCGTTCTACTTTGAACTTGCCGTTGTTACTTCGGTTGAGCATCGATAGATGCGCCGGTGACGTTTCGGCTATCCGGGCCCAACAAGAACAGATAGGGGGCCATGATGTCGGCGGGGGTCTTCAATGTGAGAGGGTCTTCGCCGGGGTAGGCCATGGCGCGCATGTCGGTGCGCGTACCGCCAGGGTTAACGGTGTTGACGCGAATGTTGCTGGTGTTTTCCAGTTCTTCCGCCAGCACTTGGGCTAGGTTTTCAGTGGCCGCCTTGGAGACCGCATAGGCACCCCAGAAAGCACGGCCTTTGCGCCCCACGCTGGAGGATGTAAATAGCAGGCGAGCATCGTCGCTGGCGCGCAGCAACGGCAACATGGCTTGGGTTAGATAGAAAGCGCTATTCACATTGGTTTGCATGACCGAATCCCAGGTGCCAGTGGCATAACGATCCATAGGCGTAATGTCGCCGAGCATGGATGCGTTGTGCAAGATGCCATCCAGTCGCCCGAACTCTTTGTCAAAAAGCCCGGCCAGTTCCTGAAAATCTTCCGGGCGAGCGACCGTTAGATTCACCGGCGCCAGCGCGGGCTCCGGGCCACCCGCGGCTTTGATTTCATCGTACACCGCTTCCAGTTTTTCCTGGGTGCGGCCTAGCAGAATGACCGTGGCGCCATGGGCTGCCAGGGCCAGCGCGGCGCTGCGGCCGATGCCGGCGCCTGCACCAGTGACGAGGATAATACGACCTTTGAAGGTGTCTTCAGCGCATTGGTAATTGAGGGCTTGTTGTTGGATATCAGTCATGGTGGTTCCTGTGTCGCTTTCGCCAAGCCCGTGGCCTGACTTAGGTGCTGTAACTAACCGTAAGGTGGGGCGGGCATCTGCCTTAATTGCCGTTCTAGTGCTGCCCTATGATTAGTTTAGTCCGCGTTTTATGTATAGAGTTTCTGCAAAAGCGGCAGCAGGTCGCTGCCGTCTTCCAGGTAATAATCTGCCTGCCAGCCACGAGGGTCGTCGTCTGCATCGATGTAACCAAAGGCGGCAACGGCGGTGGCCATGCCCGCATTCTTGCCAGCTTGGATGTCGCGCAGGTGATCGCCTACATATAGGCAATGTGCGGGTTTTACCTGGTCGGCGTTGGCGGCAATCAATAGGCCTTCCGGGTCGGGTTTGCGTTGCTTGACGTGCTCCGGGCAAATCACCGGGCCAACGCGTTGGTGCAGCTTGAGCCCTTCCAGTACGGGGCCGGTAAAACGATCGGGTTTGTTGGTGACGATACCCCAGGGCAGTTGCTGAGCGTCCAGCCACTCGAGCACGTCCTCCAAGCCTGGGAACAATACCGTATCCACGGCCAGATGCTGTTCGTAGGCATTGAGCAGTTCGTTCAGCAACAGAGCAAAGCTTGCATCGTCGGGGCCAACACCAAAACCGAGTTCGGTGAGCGCGCGCGCGCCATTGGATACATTAGCGCGCACCGCAGAGTAGCTCACTGTGGGGCGACTATGCTTTTCCAGCAATGTATTGAGTACCGTATAAAAGTCCGGGGCGGTATCGATAAGGGTGCCATCCAAATCGAAATAAACGGCTTCAAGGCGTTCCATTATTGGCTCCCGCAGGCAATCAGTCGCCCTTGCGGGCGTGCATCAAGTAATTCACCGATACATCCCGATTCAGTTTGTAAACCTGGGTGAGCGGGTTATAAACCATCCCGGCGGTGTCTTGTACATCCAGCCCCGCATCGCGGGCCCAGCCAGCCAGCTCGGAGGGTTTAATCAGTTTGGCGTATTCGTGGGTGCCGCGCGGTAGCAGGCGCAGCACATATTCCGCGCCGACAATGGCAAACATGAACGCCTTGGGATTGCGGTTGATGGTGCTGAAAAAGACTTGCCCGCCGGGTTTCACCAGGGTGGCGCAGGCGCGAATCACCGAGGAGGGATCCGGTACGTGTTCGAGCATTTCCAGGCAGGTGACCACGTCATACTGGCCGGCGCGCTGTTCGGCGATCTGTTCCGCCGGGGTTTGCAGGTATTCCACCGCTACGCCGGCGTGTTCTGCGTGAATGCGGGCGACCGCCAGCGGGGCTTCGCCCATGTCGATGCCGGTTACTTCTGCGCCGCGTCGGGCCATGCCTTCGGAAAGCAGGCCGCCACCGCAGCCGATATCAATGACTTTTTTGCCCGGCAGGCTGACGCGCTCGTCGATATAGTTCAGGCGCAACGGATTAATGTCGTGCAGCGGGCGGAACTGGGAATTTGGGTCCCACCACTGCTCAGCGAGGGCGTTGAACTTGGCGATTTCGCCGGCGTCTACGTTCGGGGTGTGGGTTTGCTGTTCAGTCACGGTCGGCTCCGGCGATTTTTTCTTGCCACTGCTGGGCATTCTTGAGGATCAGGGCTTCGTTGAGTGTGGTTAGCTGGCGGTTATCCATCAGGCAGCGCCCGCCCACCCACGTGTGGGTGATCTGGTCGCGGGTGGCAGCGTAAATCAACTGGGCCACTGGGTCATAGACCGGCTGGGTCTCCAGTCGGTTCAAATCCACAGCCACCATATCCGCCTGCTTACCGATTTCCAACGAGCCGATTTCGTTATCTCGACCCAATGCTTTGGCGCCATTCAGAGTGGCCATTTTGAGTGTTTCCATGGCCGGTTGCGCATCCGCCTGCAGGCTAACGCCCTTGGTTAAGAAAGCGGCGGTGCGGGCTTCACCCAGCATGTCCAGATCATTATTGCTGGCGGCCCCGTCGGTGCCTAGCGCTACGTTAATATTGGCTTTGCGTAGTTTCTCAACCGGCGCGAAGCCACTGGCCAGTTTCAGGTTGGATTCCGGGCAATGCACAACGTGGGTGCCGGTTTGTGCCACCAAAGCGATTTCTTCATCGGTGAGTTGGGTCATGTGAACGGCCAGCAGGCGCGGTGATAGCAAGCCCAGATTATGCAGCCGGGTCAGGGGGCGCTCGCCAGTGTTGCGCACCTCCATCTGGATCTCCCCGGCTGTTTCGTGCACGTGCATCATTATTGGTACGTCCAACTCTTCGGCGAGGGTGAGTACTTTCTGCAGAGGTCCATCGGACACCGTATAGGGGGCATGGGGGCCAAAGCCGATCTGGATGCGCGGCTCATGTTGCCATTCATCCATGGCGTCGGTGGCCAAGCGCAAATACTCCTCCGGCCCGGAGCCCATAGGGGTGGGGAAGTCCAGCAGCGGGCAGAACAGGCTGGCGCGCAGGCCGGCTTCAACCGTGGCGCGGGCGGCATGGGCGGGGAAGAAATACATATCGGCAAAGCAAGTGGTGCCGGAACGGATCATTTCTGCTGCGGCGAGCCGGGTACCGTCGTAGACAAAGGTTTCACTGACAAAGCGGCCTTCGGCGGGCCAGATATGTTTTTCCAGCCAAGTCATTAGCGGCAGGTCATCGGCGATGCCGCGTAGCAAGTTCATGGCCGCGTGGGTATGGGCATTGACCAAGCCTGGGATTAGCAGGTGATCACCCAGGTGCTGTTGCTCTTCGCTTTGCCACTTTACGTTAGCCAGGGCGCTGGGGAGCAGGTCGGCAATGCGACCGTCTTTGACCACCACGGCATGGTTCTCCAGCACCGCTTCCTGCGGGGCCACAGGGGCAATCCAGCGGGCGTGGACGATCAGGTCAGCCTGATTGTCGCTCATGCATAACTCCTTGCTCGAACTGGGGGCAGTAACCCCCGAATTGTGCGCCGCAGTATAGCGTGTCGCGGTGGATCTTGCCCTGACTGCGTGACGGTAAACTGTTTGCATGTTGGCAAGGGGCGCCATCTTGCGAGCTTCGACGCAGAGATGGCGCCGATACCCTCCAGCTGTGCTATCATCCCGGGCTTTTCCGGGCTTTATAGATCGGAATTCGCAATGGCAGTGGAGTCGGGCAGGGCGAATGTCCCCCGAAATACCTCGGCCTATAAGAACAGACTGCACGGGTGGCCATGGGCACCCCGTGAAATCGGCCCGAAAATGGGCCGGCTTGGGGAAGCCGCAGGGGCTTTCCCAACACCTTGTGGATAGTAAGGATCGCTATGACGGATCTCGCCAGAGAAGTTACCCCGGTCAACATTGAAGACGAACTCAAGCAGTCATACCTGGATTACGCCATGAGCGTAATCGTTGGGCGGGCGTTGCCGGATGTGCGCGATGGCCTCAAGCCGGTGCATCGCCGCGTGCTGTTCGCCATGCACGAGCTGAATAACGATTGGAATAAGGCCTACAAGAAATCGGCCCGTGTGGTTGGTGACGTGATTGGTAAATACCACCCCCACGGTGATTCAGCGGTATACGACACCATCGTGCGGATGGCGCAGCCCTTTTCCCTGCGCTACATGCTGGTGGATGGCCAAGGTAACTTTGGTTCCATCGATGGTGATTCCGCTGCTGCCATGCGTTACACCGAAGTGCGTATGGCCAAGATCGCCCATGAATTGCTGGCGGATCTGGACAAGGAAACCGTGGATTTCGTCGACAACTACGACGGCACGGAACGTATCCCCGATGTGATGCCCACCCGAGTGCCTAACCTGTTGGTCAACGGCTCTTCCGGTATTGCTGTGGGCATGGCCACCAACATTCCGCCCCATAACCTGGGCGAAGTGGTGGATGGCTGTTTGGCACTGATTGATGACGATAGCCTCACTCCGGATGACTTGATGGAATACATCAAGGGTCCAGACTTTCCCACTGCCGGCATTATTAATGGCCGTGCGGGAATCGTGCAGGCTTACCGTACCGGTCGGGGCCGCGTTTATATGCGCGCTCGTGCGGAAATTGAAGCCACCGACAAGAGCGGTAAAGAAGCCATTATCGTCACTGAGATCCCTTATCAGGTGAATAAGGCGCGGCTGATCGAGAAGATCGCCGAGCTGGTGAAAGACAAGAAAATCGAAGGCATCACTGAACTGCGCGACGAGTCTGATAAAGAAGGTATGCGCATCGTGATTGAGCTGCGCCGTGGCGAAAATGCCGAGGTAGTGCTTAATAATCTGTACCAACAGACCCAGATGGAGTCGGTATTCGGTATCAATACTGTGGCCTTGGTAGATGGCCAGCCGAAGATTCTTAACCTGCGTGAACTGCTGGATGCCTTTATCCGTCACCGCCGGGAAGTGGTGACTCGTCGAACCGTTTATGAATTACGTAAAGCCCGCGAAAAGGCTCACCTGCTGGAAGGCCTGGCGGTTGCCCTGAGCAATATTGATCCGGTTATCGAGCTGATCAAGGCCTCACCCAGCGGCGCTGAAGCCAAGGCCAAGCTGTTGGACAAGGGCTGGAAGCCCGGTGACGTGCTGCAAATGTTGGAGCGTGCCGGTGGTGAAAACGCGGCGCGCCCGGATGGCCTGGATGAACAATATGGCCTGGTTGATGGCCTTTATCACCTGAGCCCGGAACAGGCCCAGGCGATTTTGGACCTGCGCTTGCAGAAGCTGACCGGTCTGGAACGGGAAAAACTGATCAATGACTATCAGGAGCTGCTGGAGCAGATCGCTGAACTGCTGAAGATTCTCGGTAACCCCGAGCGTCTCATGGAAGTGATCCGCGAAGAACTACAGGCGGTCCGTGAAGAATACGCTGACGAGCGCCGTTCCGAGATCGTTGCGTCCCGTCAGGACTTCAGCGTGGAAGACCTGATTGCTGAAGAAACCGTGGTGGTGACCCTGTCCAACGGTGGTTATGCCAAAATGCAGCCCATCGACACCTACCGTGCTCAGAAGCGTGGTGGTCGCGGCAAGTCTGCGGGCCAGCTAAAAGATCAGGATTATGTGGAGCACCTGCTGGTAGCCGGCACCCACGATACCCTGTTGCTGTTTACCAATGCGGGCAAGGTGTTCTGGTTGCGTACCTTTGAGTTGCCTCAGGGGGGCCGGGCATCGCGTGGCAAACCAATTGTGAACCTGCTGCCGGCATTGGGTGCTGACGAACGTATTACCGCTATTTTGCGTCTGGATGCCGACATGGTGCGCCAGCAGAAAGCCGGTGGCGAAGAAGACATTGTTGATGTAGATGACGCCGCTGACGTAATCGAAGACGAGACAGATAGTGATGTTGAGATTGAGGTTGAGGTTGAGGGTGAAGCCGAGGCGGTGACTGATACCGTTCCTGGACCCTTTATCTTCATGGCCACGTCCAGCGGTATCGTTAAGCGGACCGCCCTGGCCAACTTTGCCCGTCCACGCAGCTCCGGTTTGATTGCGGTGAAATTGCAGGAAGGCGAACATCTGGTGAACGTGGCCATTACTCAAGGCCACGAAGACATCATGCTGGTTGCCCGCAACGGTAAAGCCGTGCGTTTCCATCAGTCCAAAGTGCGTGTTATGAGCCGTCTGGCTCGTGGTGTGCGGGGTATCAAGCTGGCCGAAGGGGTGGACGTTATTTCCCTGATTGTGCCGGAAGAAAATGGCCAGATTCTTACCGCCTCTGAGCACGGTTATGGCAAGCGTACCCCGCTCACTGACTATCCCACCAAGGGGCGTGGCGGCCAAGGTGTGATTGCCATGGTGATCAACGAGCGAAACGGTGAGCTGGTGGGCGCCACTCAGGTGTTTGGCGAAGAAGACATCATGCTGATTTCTAACCAGGGCACCTTGGTGCGTACCGGTGTAAATCAGGTGAGTACGTCTGGTCGTAACACTCAGGGTGTTCGCTTGATTCGCTTGGCCGATGGCGAGGCATTGTGCGGTCTGGCTACTATTCCTGAGCTGGAAGGTGTCGAAGAAGAGGACGGCGAAGCCGATGAGGTGCTGGACGGTGAAGCAACCCCAGAAGCGCCGAAATCAGACGCTTCGGACGACGCCGAGGAATGAGTCTGTAGGAGCACCATTTGAGGCGCGAATCTTCTCATTCAAAGGAGGGTTTGCATCTTGAAAGGGGCTCTTGCGCGGCTTTAAACCTGCTTTGTTGTTATACCCAAGCCCGGTGTTACCGGGCTTCTTTGATTAACCGGTTTTGTACTTTTAATTCAGTCACGGAGAAATATGCATGTCCCGCGCCTATAACTTCTGCGCAGGTCCGGCGGCATTGCCGCAGGCAGTACTCGAACAAGCCCAGCAGGAAATGCTGGATTATCGGGGTCTGGGTCTTTCCATTATGGAAATGAGCCATCGCGATAACGTTTTTGTAGAGATTGCCGAGCAAGCCGAAAAAGACCTACGCGACCTGATGGGCATCAGCGATGATTACGCTGTGCTATTTCTGCAGGGCGGGGCGTCCAGTCAGTTCGCCATGGTGCCTATGAATTTGTTAGGCGATGGGGAAACGGCGGATTATATCAACACCGGACAGTGGTCCAAAAAGGCCATCAAGGAAGCTGGGCGCTACGGCAACATCAATGTGGCTGCCAGCAGCGAAGACACTAACTTCTCCACGGTGCCGCTCCAGGAAAGCTGGAATCTCTCTGATAATCCGGCCTATGTGCATTATTGCCCGAATGAAACGATCGGTGGTCTGGAATACAGCTTTGTACCGCAAGTGGGGGATACCCCACTGGTAGCGGACATGAGCTCCACTATCCTTTCTCGTCCGATAGATGTGAATCAATATGGGCTGATCTACGCTGGCGCGCAGAAGAATATTGGCCCCGCCGGCCTTACTCTGGTGGTTATTCGTAAGGATTTGCTTGGCAAGGCAGCAAACAATGTTCCGGCCATGCTCAATTACCAGACCCATGCGGACAATGACAGCATGTACAACACACCGCCGACCTTTGCTTGGTACTTGTCTGGCTTGGTGTTCTCCTGGCTTAAAAAGCAGGGCGGTGTGGGCAACATGGGCGAAATCAATCAGCGTAAGGCGGAAAAGCTGTACCATTTTATTGATCACAGCGGCCTTTATAGTAATCCGGTAGAGGTGATCAGCCGCAGTCGTATGAATGTGCCTTTTGTTCTGGCAGATGATCGCCTCGACAAGCCATTTTTGGATCAGGCTCAGGCGGCTGGGCTGTTGAACCTCAAAGGCCACCGTAGCGTGGGAGGCATGCGCGCCAGCATCTACAATGCAGTGCCCGAAGCGGCGGTGGATGCACTGATCGACTTCATGGCAGAGTTTGAAAAGAAGAACGCTTAAGCGCTTCATGTAGCACGCACCACACCCTGCTTGATGTGTTGGTGCCGTCGCGAAGCACAGTGATTGTTTGGAAGGTGGGTAAAACAATGAATTTGAACGGTCGGCGCCAGATCGTAACCAACGCTCCCACGCTTATTCGCGTGTTGCGGGAAGGGCGCCGCGTGCTTGCGAGGTCAATATGACCAATACCTTGGACGACTTGCGTAACGAAATTGATGAGCTGGACCAGAAGCTTCAGGACCTGCTCAACCAACGCGCGGCCTTGGCCCATAAGGTGGCGGAAGTGAAGACGGCCACGGACCCGAACCCGGTTTTCTATCGCCCAGAGCGTGAAGCTCAGGTGCTGCGCCGGGTGAAAGAGCGTAATCAGGGGCCGCTGGATGGCGAAACCATGGCGCGTTTTTTCCGTGAAGTGATGAGCGCATGCTTGGCACTTGAACAACGCATGAAGGTCGCGTTTCTTGGACCGGAAGGCACGTTTACCCAGCAGGCGGCGCTTAAGCACTTTGGCCATGCGGTAGAAAGCCTCCCGCTGGCTGCCATCGATGAAGTGTTCCGCGAAGTGGAGTCCGGTGCGGCCAACTACGGTGTGGTGCCAGTGGAAAACTCCACCGAAGGGGTGGTGAATCACACCCTGGATACCTTCATGACCTCCAGCCTGAAAATCTGTGGTGAAGTGGAGTTACGCATTCATCATCACCTACTGGCCGGGGAGCATACCCGCCAGGATAAGGTGACGCGGGTCTATTCCCACCAGCAAACTTTAGCCCAGTGTCGCCAGTGGCTGGACGCCCATATGCCCGGCGTGGAGCGTATTGCTGTTAGCTCTAACGCAGAGGCTGCGCGCCGCTTGAAAGACGAGTGGAATGCCTTGGCCATTGCCGGGGAAATGGCGGAAGAGCTGTATGGGCTTACTGCGGTGCAGCGCAATATCGAAGATCGCCCGGACAACACTACCCGATTCATCATCATTGGGCGTCAAGACACTCCGCCCTCAGGCTGTGACAAAACCAGCCTGATGATCAGTGGCAAGAATCGCCCAGGGCTGCTCTATGAGGTCTTGTCACCTTTCCGGGATGAGGGCATCAACCTGACTCGCCTGGAGTCTCGACCCTCTCGCACCGCCAACTGGAGCTATGTGTTCTTTGTGGATTGCGAAGGCCACAAAGAAGATGACACCTTGCAGGCGGTGCTGGATAAACTAGAAGCCGCCGGCAACACCATCAAGCTGCTGGGTTCGTACCCCAAGGCGGTGTTGTAACCTGCCCTTTGGCACCGTAATCCCGGTGGGAGCCGTCGTTCGCCCATGATTGTTGGCCTGGGTGCGCTTTCGTGGTCGGGCGACCGCTCCCACAGTTCAAGGAGTCAACAATGACCTGTGACTACATCAAACTCGCCAACAGCGGTGTTCAGCAACTCAAGCCCTATGAGCCCGGCAAGCCCATTGCCGAGCTGGAGCGGGAGCTGGGCGTGACCGATATCGTCAAGCTGGCGAGCAATGAAAATCCGCTGGGCCCTAGCCATAAAGCGCTGCATGCGCTGCGCCATCTGGATGATCTGCATCTGTATCCTGATGGAGCCGGGTTCTCCTTGAAAGCCGCGTTATCGGAAAAGTTGGGTGTGGCGAGCAACCAGCTGACGCTGGGGAATGGTTCCAACGATATATTGGAGCTGATTGCCCGCGCCTATTTGCAGCCCGGTGATGAGGCGATTTTTTCCGAATATGCCTTTGCCATTTATCCTTTGGTAACGCTGGGCTGTAGCGCCAAACCGGTACAGGTCTGCTCGAATCTTTATGGCCATGATCTGGCGGCAATGGCTGACGCCGTTACTGAACGTACCCGCGTAATGTTCGTTGCGAATCCGAACAACCCCACCGGTACTTGGTTCAACGCCCATGCGCTGGATGAATTTTTATCGCGCATTCCTGAGCGTGTGATTGTGGTGTTGGATGAAGCGTATTTTGAATACGTGGAAGAAAGCCATTACCCAAACGGCATCGATCGGTTGCAAAAATACCCAAACCTGGTGGTAACGCGAACCTTCTCTAAAATTCATGGCCTTGCGGGTTTGCGTGTGGGCTATGGGGTATCCAACCCGCAGATCGCCGATGTGCTCAATCGTATCCGTCAACCGTTCAACGTGAATACGCCGGCCATGGTGGCAGCGCAAGCGGCGTTGTCTGACGAAGACCATCTGGAAAACTCACGCAGTGAAAATACCAGTGGTTTGGTACAGATCGCGGAAGGCTTGCTGACGCTAAATCTTGAGCAGATTCCTTCGGTGGCCAACTTTATTGCTTTTGATTGCGGGCGAGAAGCCATGCCGATCTATCAAGGTTTGCTCAAACAAGGCGTCATTGTGCGGCCTTTGAGCGGCTACGGCATGCCCAACCACCTTCGCGTCACCGTGGGCACCAGTCGTGAAAATGAGCGCTTCCTTGATGCGTTGAAACATGTGCTCAAGGAAATGGCGAATGAATAGGCCCCAACCTTTTTTGGGCGCCCTTGTGGGGGCGCCGTTCAGGGCGTCAACCGTACCGGTAATGGCGGCTCACAACGTGGTTCACACCCCGAGGCGTGTTCGTGCAGATAAACGGGAATGCCGTGATGTCTGAGCCTTTGTTTAATCGTATTGCAGTGATTGGCCTTGGCCTGATTGGTGGCTCCTTCGCCGCCGCAGCCCGGGAAAATGGCCTGGCGCGTTCCATTGTGGCGGGCTCTCGTTCTGCCCGTACCCTAGAGCAAGGCATTGCTTTGGGTATTGTCGATAGCGGCAGCCAGGATTTGGCAGAGGCTGTGGCCGGCGCCGATCTGGTGTTTGTTTCTACCCCAGTATCCGCCATGGGTACGGTGCTGTCGGCATTGAAGCCGGGGCTGTCGAACGGAGTTATCGTCACCGATGGGGGTAGCGTGAAAGGCAACGTGGTCAATGCGGCCCGCGATGCTCTGGGCGCCCACTACGCCCGCTTTGTGCCAGGACACCCCATTGCAGGCAAGGAAAAAAGCGGCGTAAGCGCGGCCGATGCGAAGTTGTACCGCGATCACCGGGTGATCCTGACCCCCACCGACGCCACCGACCCGGCAGCTACCGCCAGAGTGCGCGCCCTGTGGACGGGCATGGGGGCGGAAGTGTTGCAAATGGCTCCTGATTATCATGATCAGGTGTTGGCGGAAACTAGCCATCTACCGCATCTGCTGGCGTTTTCTCTGGTGGATACGCTGGCCAGGCAGGGAGATTCCACGGAGATCTTCCGCTATGCTGCCGGCGGTTTTCGCGACTTCACCCGTATTGCCAGCTCCGATCCGGTGATGTGGCATGACATTTTTCGTGAAAACAAGGCGGCTTTGCTGCAGGCGCTGGGACAGTTCAGCGATGGCATCGATCGCTTCCGTCAGGCAGTAGAAAACGAAGATTCTGATGCCCTGATGGGCATCATGACCCGGGCCAATACGGCGCGGGCCCATTTTTTGGCAATGAACGGGCGCACCTCTTATACCCGCGCCCATAGTGTTCAGAGTGTAGGTGACGACACAACCATGACAGACAATACTCACGCCACAACCAATCCCACTTTTGTGGTGGCCCCCGGTGGTCAATTGCAGGGGCGCCTGCGTGTGCCGGGCGATAAATCCATGTCCCATCGCTCCATCATGCTTGGTTCGCTGGCAGAAGGCGTTACTCAGGTGGAAGGGTTCCTGGAAGGGGAGGATGCGCTTGCCACCTTGCAAGCTTTCCGTGACATGGGGGTAGTGATTGAGGGGCCCCATAACGGCCAGGTCACTATCCATGGTGTGGGCCTGCATGGTCTCAAAGCCCCCGAGAAAGCCTTGTACATGGGTAACTCAGGGACCTCCATGCGGTTACTTACCGGCTTGCTGGCGGGGCAGTCCTTTGATGTGGAGTTGACCGGGGATGCGTCCCTGTCCAAGCGCCCCATGGAGAGAGTAGCCAAGCCATTACGCGAAATGGGGGCTCAGATTACCACTGGTACAGACGGTCGCCCGCCAGTGCGTATTCGTGGTGGCCAGTCCCTTAAAGGCTTCCATTACGACTTGCCCATGGCGTCTGCTCAAGTGAAATCAGCGGTGCTATTGGGTGGGCTCTATGCTGATGGCGAAACATCAGTAACGGAACCGGCGCCTACCCGTGATCACACTGAACGCATGCTGGGTGGTTTTGGTTATGAAGTGCGTCGAGACGGCGCCACCAGTGCACTGTCCGGTGGCGGCAAGCTCACTGCGGGCAAATTGGAGGTGCCCGCGGATATCTCCTCTGCCGCCTTTTTCCTGGTGGGCGCTTCCATTGCCGCTAATAGTGAAGTGACGCTACCGCACGTGGGGATCAACCCTACCCGGACCGGTGTAATCGATATTCTCAAGCTGATGGGCGCGGATATTCGCCTGGAAAACCAGCGCGATGCAGGTGGTGAGCCGGTGGCCGACCTGGTGGTTAATGCTGCTCCGCTTAAGGGTATTGAGATCCCCGAGGCGCTGGTGCCTTTGGCCATTGATGAATTTCCGGCCATTTTCATCGCCGCGGCCTGCGCTCAGGGCGACACCATTTTGCGCGGAGCAGAAGAGCTGCGGGTGAAAGAATCCGATCGTATTCAGGTGATGGCCGATGGCCTTGCTGCGTTGGGTGTGAGTCACCAAGTGTTTGATGACGGTATTCGTATTACCGGTGGTGAGTTTGGCGGTGGGGAGGTGCAGTCCCATGGTGACCACCGCATCGCCATGAGCTTTGCCATGGCGGCTCTACGCGCCACTGGCCCCATTACTATTCATGATTGTGCCAACGTGGCCACCAGCTTCCCCGGGTTCGCCCAGTTGGCGACCCATGCAGGCCTGAAGCTGGAGGTGAAATGACCCCGATTTTAACCATTGATGGGCCGGTATCCTCCGGCAAAGGCACGGTGGCCCGGCGGGTGGCAATCCGCTTGGGGTGGCATCTTTTGGATTCCGGTGCGCTGTACCGTGTGCTTGGCTATCATGCAAGAAATCAAGGGGTTGCCCTAGACGACGAGCCTGCATTAATTGCTCTTGCGCAAGACCTGCCAGTACGGTTTGTGGAGCAGCAAGGCAATACTGCGGTGATTCTTGCTGGCGAAGATGTATCCAATATCATCCGCCAGGAAAGTGTCGGCGAATTGGCCAGCCAGGTGGCGGTATTGCAGCCTGTGCGAGACGCTCTATTGGCCCGTCAGCGGGTTTTTGCGGAATCGCCCGGCCTGGTGGCCGATGGCCGTGACATGGGAACCGTGGTGTTCACCTCCGCACCGCTCAAAATTTACCTGACTGCCAGTGCTGAAGAGCGCGCCAGACGGCGTTTTGAGCAGTTGAAGGAAAAGGGCTTTGGTGCTACCCTCGCGACCCTCGTCGAGGACATCCGCACCCGGGATGACCGTGACATGAACCGGGAGGTGGCGCCGTTGCGCCCGGCAGACGATGCCGTGGTGATCGATTCCACCACCCTGACGGTTGATGAAGTGGTAAACCGGATTCTTGATGAGGCTGCCGCACGCCAGCTGGTGTAACGGTAGCGCACATTTCGTTAGCGCCCTTCGGTGGACCGCCACCGTGGGGTAACTCTGTGTTAAGCGGCCGATCTGCTCAACCCTGAAAAAGTAAGCCAGCTGGGGAAGGGCGGATCTCATCTATTGACTAACCCATGTCTGCTGGTTGGCATGTGCGAAAACTGAGTGAATTTCATGACTGAATCTTTTGCTGATCTCTTTGAAGAAAGCCTAAAGGACCTGGACGTTGCCCGTGGCTCCATTATCAAGGGTACGGTTGTATCCATCGATAGCGACTGGGTAACCGTTAACGCAGGCCTGAAATCTGAAGGCATTATTGCCCGTGAAGAATTCCTTAACGAGGCAGGCGAGCTGGAAATTGTCGAAGGCGATGAAGTAGATGTTGCCGTAGACGCCATCGACGATGGTATGGGCTTCACCCGTCTGTCCCGTGAAAAAGCCAAGCGCGCCGAAGTTTGGGGCGAGCTGGAAAAAGCTTTCGACGAAGACGAGATCGTAAAAGGTATGATTTCCGGCAAGGTGAAGGGTGGCTTCACTGTGGACATCGGCCCGATCCGCGCTTTCTTGCCCGGTTCACTGGTTGATATTCGTCCGGTTCGCGATGTTGCGCACCTGGAAGGCAAAGAGTTGGACTTCAAGGTCATCAAACTCGATCCTAAGCGTAATAACGTAGTGGTTTCCCGTCGTGCCGTGATGGAAGCAGAGCACAGCGCAGAGCGCGAGCAACTGCTGGAATCCCTGCAGGAAGGCATGGAAGTCAAAGGTATCGTGAAGAACCTGACCGACTACGGTGCGTTCGTAGATCTGGGTGGTATCGACGGCCTGCTGCACATTACCGACATGGCTTGGAAGCGTATCAAGCACCCGAGCGAGATCGTGGAAGTGGGTCAGGAAATCGACGTTAAGGTTCTCAAGTTTGATCGCGAGAAGATGCGTGTTTCCCTGGGTCTCAAGCAGCTGGGCGAAGATCCGTGGCACGATATCGTGGGCAAGTACCCAGAAGGCACCCGCGTGAAAGCCAAGGTAACCAACCTGACCGATTACGGCTGCTTTGCTGAAATTGAAGAAGGTGTGGAAGGCCTGGTTCACGTTTCCGAAATGGATTGGACCAACAAAAACATTCACCCGTCCAAGGTTGTAGAGATTGGCGACGAAGTGGAAGTGATGATCCTGGACATCGACGAAGACCGTCGTCGTATCTCCTTGGGTATCAAGCAGTGTCAGTCCAACCCGTGGGATGCCTTCGAAGAGAAGTATCAGAAAGGCGAGCGCATTAGCGGCAAAATCAAGTCCATCACCGACTTCGGCATCTTCATTGGCTTGGAAGGTGGCATCGATGGCTTGGTGCACCTGTCCGACATTTCCTGGGAAGAGCAAGGCGAAGACGCCGTGCGTAACTTCAACAAGGGCGATGAGCTGGAAACCGTGGTACTGTCTATTGATGCAGAGCGCGAAAGAATTTCCTTGGGTATCAAGCAGTTGACAGATGATCCGTTTGCTCAGTATGTTGCTGCAAACGACAAGGGAACTATCGTTAAGGGTGTAGTGAAAGCAGTAGACGCGAAAGCGGCCATTGTTGAGCTGGCTGAGAACGTTGAAGCTACCCTGCGCGCCAGCGAAATCAGCCGCGACCGCGTTAACGATGCGACCGAGGTGCTTAAGGTCGGTGATGAGGTGGAAGCCAAGATCACCAACGTTGACCGTAAGAACCGTGTTCTCAGCTTGTCCATTAAGTCCAAGGACCAAGCTGATGAGCGTGAAGCCATCGAAGGCCATCAGGAGCAGCAAGACGCCAACGCTCCGAAGACCATTGGTGACTTGATCAAGAAGCAAATGGAAAGCAGCAACGAGTCATAAACGGCTCCTCCCAGGGGCCGGCATCGCGCCGGCCCCACTGGGCTAGGAGCCCAGGGAGTAAGCTGTAATGGCATTAACCAAGTCAGAATTGATTGAGCGCATCGCCGACCGGCAAGCGCAGCTGTCGCCCAAGGATGTGGAACTGGCAGTAAAAACATTGATTGAACAAATGGCCGATTCTTTGGCCGGCGGTGGTCGCATTGAAATTCGCGGCTTCGGCAGTTTTTCCCTCCATTTCCGTGCCCCCCGAGTGGGTCGCAATCCTAAAACCGGTGCCAGTGTTGAGCTGCACGGTAAGTACGTTCCTCACTTCAAACCTGGTAAAGAGCTGCGTGAGCGGGTCAACGAATCGCTAAGTGCAGATTCCGGCGAAGATGTTGATAATAACGGCAGTAACGGTAATCAAGCTGCCGCCAGTTAGTGTTGCCTGGCTTTCGAGCCTGGCCAGAAAAGGACGTTTCTGATGCGAAACCTTTACCGAATTTTGGTGATCTTGGCCGTTGTGGCCATTTTCCTTATCGCTTTTCTTTTTGTGACCAGCAATCGTGACCTAGTAATGATCGACCTGTTAGTAGACTCCTGGCAATGGCAGGTGTCCTTGGGTGTGCTGGTGATCTCTGTGTTGGCCATCGGCCTGTTGGTTGGGCTGTTGGCGGGGGTTGGCCTGCGAGGTATCAAGGGCCTGTTTTCATGAGCGAATCGTTGTGGCTGATTCCGCTATTTTTTGTAGCGATTTCTGCCGGTTTTTTTATGGGCCGGCGCGAAAGCAAGCGCCGCCAGCGCCGCCGCATGGCGTCCTTGTCCAAGGATTATGTGGCCGGCATCAATTTCTTTCTCAATGAAGAGCCGGACAAGGGTATTGAGACCTTGCTCAATGGCTTAGATGTGAGTGAAGAAGGGCTGGAAACCCATCTGGCACTGGGCAAGCTGTTTCGCAAGCGAGGTGAGTTTGACCGCGCTGCGCAGCTGCATACCCACCTGCTTGAACATGGCGACTATGGTCGTACAGTACAGGAAGAAATTCAGTTGGAGCTGGCCCAGGATTATCTGGCCAGTGGCATTTTTGATCTGGCTGAACAAGTATTGCTGGAAATGCTAGACCAGGACTGCCAAGCAAAGGATGACGTTTGCGAGCAGTTGATGGGCCTGTATGAACAGGAGCGTGACTGGATCAATGCCATCAGCATGGGCGAGCGTTTGCTCAAGAGCCGTGCGAACTTGGCGCCAGTGCTGGCGCAGTTCTGTTGTGAGCAGGCGGACAACCTGCGCCGTGATGGTGATACTAACCCGGCCCGCCGGATGCTCCGTCGAGCGCTCTCGTTCGATAATCAGTGCGTGCGCGCGAGTCTGGCCGAAGGTGATCTGGAAATGGCCGAGTCGCATTGGCAGGCAGCCATCGATGCCTTCCAGCGGGTGTGGACCCAAGACAGTGATTTCTTCGATGAAACCCTAGAGCGTTTGCGGCAGTGTTTTCAGCATTTGGAGAAAGAAGAAGACTTTATTCAGATGCTGGCCGATTACAGCGCTGAGAAACCCAGCACCACGCGGATATTGCTGCTCTCGGAAACGCTTAAAGAGCGTTATGGCGACAAGGAAGCGGCAGACTTTATTCGTGAATACATGAAGGCCAACCCGTCAGTGCGTGGGCTTAACCGCATTATCGACATGAGCCTAGCCAGCATTGCGGAGGGCGAAGCCCGTGAGCATCTGGATATGCTCAAGCAGGTGTCGGAGAAGTTACTCAACGACAAGAGTCTTTATAAGTGCCGTCGTTGTGGTTTTGAAACACCGCTGATGCAGTGGCGCTGCCCAAGCTGCAAACGCTGGGGCACCATTAAGCCGGTGGTGAAGGAAGCATAGCCCGCTACAATGCGAAACAGAGTGTCGCTCGGCTTAAAGCTTTTGGCCGTGAATACTTTGTGCCCTAATTGCGCGACCAACAGACAATTCGGTTTCGATATATTTTTTCGCGTTGCGCCGTGCTGCCCCGAATTCTTGAACCACTGTCTCGCAACGCCTAACATACCCGCGCTCCCACACCTGAGGATTCCCCTATGACGATTTCCAGCCCCGTTATTGTTGCTTTGGATTATCCGGATGCCGCTCAGGCTCTGGCGATGGCGCAACAGCTGGATCCGGCCAAGGTGCGGGTAAAAGTGGGCAAGGAAATCTTCACTCGCAGTGGCCCGGCGGTGGTCGACTCCTTGCACAAGCTAGGGTTCGAGGTGTTTCTGGATCTGAAATTCCACGACATTCCCAACACCGTGGCAGGGGCTGTGGCGGCAGCCGCAGACATGGGGGTGTGGATGGTGAACGTGCACGCCAGTGGCGGCCAGCGGATGATGGAAGGTGCAGCTAATGCCATTGCCAACCATGCCCAGCGCCCACATCTGATTGCGGTGACGGTACTCACTAGTATGGATGATAGCGACCTGCAGCAGGTGGGCGTTGTCGATGTGCCCAAAGTACAGGTGCAGCGGCTGGCAGAATTGGCGAAAGCGTCGGGAATGGATGGTGTGGTTTGTTCAGCCCAAGAGGCGGGGCTGTTAAAGCAAGCCTGTGGCGCCGCCTTTGAACTGGTAACCCCGGGTATTAGACCGCAAGGAACGGCGGCGGGGGATCAGCGCCGGGTACTTACGCCGGTACAGGCTCGTGATGCGGGTGTGGATTATATGGTGATCGGTCGGCCTATTACTCAGTCGGAAACGCCTACGGACGTAGTCGACACTATACTACGCAGCTTGGCATAACTGGCTTACAGCACTATTTGCCGTTGACGGATAACAGCGGTATTTCTGCCTCTTTAAGGTGAGATCTCCATTCAGAATAAAATTAAGGAGATTCCACATGAAAAAATATTACATTGCTATTCTCCCTCTGCTGATGGCGTTGGTGATGCCCGCTTGGGCTGCCGATCTGCAGGCTGCTTCCGGCACGGATGCTGCCAAAACTGCCACCGCCTCCAAAGCGAAAAGTCACACCATCAACCTGAATACTGCGGACATTACCGAACTGGAAAAACTCAACGGGGTCGGCCCGAAAACGGCCCAAGCGATCATTGATTTCCGTAACGCACAGGGTGGCTTTACTAGCCCGGATCAGTTGTTGGCGATTAAAGGTATTGGCGAGAAAACACTGGAAAAAATGCGCGATCAAATTGTGGTGAAATAACACTTGGAGCAAACAACCGGGCCGAGTTGCCGCAGCCAGGGGCTAGGTTCCAGGCTGCGGCTGAGCAGGTTCATCAGGGGTGCGGTTCGTTGCCCCCATCGTTTTGATGATCGAGGGAGCTGATATCTTCAGCACGATCCACGTCACGCTCAGGCGGTGGCGCCTTGGGAGGCACAGGTTCACTTTCAAGTTCTGATTTATCTCCGTTGTTTTCCTTTTGTTCTTTTTTCTTGCTGGCTTTTTCAGCCTGGGCTTCGACTTCCTCGGTGCTCTTCACTTCACCGATTCTAAACGCGGCGAACCCAGCGTGAACCACTTGGTTCACCGCCATGCCCAGCACTCGCCCGTTATAGGGGGCGATAATGGCACTGCCAGTATTGCTGATCGGGTCGGTTACGGTGCCCAGTATCTGCCCTTTTTTCACTTTGTCGTTCAGTTCCACCTCAGACAACAGAATTCCACCTTGGCTTGCGCGGATCCATTCTGATTCGAAAAATACCGGTTGTGGTGCGCTCCAAAATCGGCTGGCTTTGCGCATTTCCAGGTTTTCCAGCAGGGTTTCTATGGCCTGCACACCATAGCTTACCGCCTGGGTTTCTAACCGGTTTGGGCCGCCGGCTTCCATGGTTACAGCGACAATACCTTCTTTTACCGCCGCATCACGGAGCATGCCGGTCACCCCGGGGCTGTGCAGTACGGTCATGCCGCCAAAGTGTTTCGCGAAAGCAACTACGTCCTGATTGTCTAAATCGGCACGTAGTTGGGGTTGGTTAATCCGCTTCTGGGAGCCTGTATGCAGGTCTACCAAGTAATCGCAGTGGCTGACGATATTTCCAAACAACGAGTGGGCGACACGGCTGGCTGCGCTGCCATCCTTATTGCCGGGGAAGTAGCGGTTGAGGTCGCGGCGGTCGCTTAGGTAGCGGCTGCCGCTGCGAAAACCGTCTAGGTTAACAATGGGAACGCCGATCACAGTACCGGCCAGTTCGTTAGGCTCCAGTTCGTACATGAGCCGCCGAACCATTTCTATGCCGTTTAATTCGTCACCGTGAATAGCGGCGGTGAGGCACAGCTTTGGACCAGGTTTTAAGCCATGGGCGACGAGTACTGGGACTGGAGTGGCAATGGAGGCGAACGACTGATCCGGCGTCCAGTGTAGGGTTGCGAAGGTACCGGGCTGTACTCTCTGGCCAAGCAGAGGTAGCGGGTCTGGCCCCGCAGGTTCAGCTTCGCCTGTTGCCTCGTTGGTATCCGAGTGATCGGTGTTTGAGCTCTCTATTCGATGAGGGGGTTTATTCGGCGCGTCCGCATCGGTTTCTTGCTGTCGTTCTAGTGCTCTCTCTTCATCTTCCACCTCGGTGGCCCAAACGGGTTGGGCCAGAGTGGCGAGTAATGACAGGGTGCCCAGCGTTATCCATGACAGAGGTTTGTGCACAATGGCTCCTTGCATATTGTTGTCCGTGTTTAGGGGGCCGCTGCGCTGCGTCAGTGCTAGCCGAGCTGGTCCAGTTCATCCCAGCGGGCAAAAGCTTCTGCCAGCTGCTGTTCCAGCTCGCTTTGTTGCGTTTGTGCAGCGCTGATTTGCGCCGCGTCACCCTTGTAAAAATCTGGGTCAGACATGCGGGTTTGTACCGCATCTAAGTCTGTTTCCAATTGTTCAATACGAGCGGGTAATTCTTCCAGCTCCCGTTGATCCTTGTATGACCGTTTTTTGCGCGGCGCAGCAGGTTTTTCCGCCATCACCTGCTTGGCAGCTTTGACGGCTTTTTCCCGTTTGGGTTCCGGGCGCTGCCGTAACCAATCCTGATAACCGCCCACATAGTTGTTCAACCCACCGTGTTCGAAAACCAGAGTGGAGGTCACCACATTGTCGATGAACTCACGGTCGTGGCTGACGAGCAGCAGAGTGCCTTGGTAATTGATCAGCTGTTCTTCTAGGAGTTCCAGAGTTTCTGCATCCAGATCGTTGGTGGGCTCATCGAGCACCAAAAGATTGAATGGCTTGGTGAATAGTTTGGCCAGTAAAAGGCGGTTGCGTTCGCCGCCTGAGAGCGATTTCACTGGTTGGCGGACCCGAGCGGGGTCGAATAGAAAATCTTGTAAATAGCCGATTACATGTTTGCTTTGGCCATTCAGGTTAATGACATCGGAGCCTTCCGCCACGTTGTCGATAACGCTTTTTTCTTCGTCCAAGGTATCGCGTAGCTGATCGAAATAGGCCACCTGTAACTGGGTGCCCTGTTTAACGGTGCCACTGTCCGGGGTCAGCTTGTCCAGTAGCAGGCGAATCAGGGTGGACTTGCCACAGCCGTTGGGGCCGAGAATTCCCACCCGGTCGCCGCGCATCAAGGCCACGGAAAAATCCCGCACAATTTGTTTGCCGCCCACGGCATAGCTGATGCTATCGGCCTCCACCACAATCTTGCCGGAGTTATCGCTGCTTTGGATGGTCAGGCTGGCGGTGCCCGTGCGGCTGCGACGCTGGGAAAATTCATCGCGCATAGCTTTCAGGGCCCGTACCCGGCCTTCATTACGGGTGCGGCGTGCCTTGATACCCTGGCGAATCCATTTCTCTTCCTGGCTAAGTTTTTTATCAAACTCGGCGTTGGCCCTTTCTTCCGCATCCAGTGCTGCCTGCTTGCCGCTTAGGTACTTTTCGTAACTGCCGGGCCAGCTGGTCAGCTTGCCCCGATCCAGCTCGATAATACGAGTGGCCAGGGAGCGAATGAAGGCCCGGTCGTGTGAAATAAAGACCAGAGTGGTGCCGACGTTTTTCAGAAACTCTTCAAGCCACTGGATGGATTCCATATCCAGATGGTTAGTGGGTTCGTCCAGAAGCAGGATGTCCGGGTCTTGCACCAGTGCACGGGCGAGCAGTACACGCCGCTTCATACCACCAGAGAGGCCAGCGAAAGACATGTCGCCGTCCAGGTTGAGCTTGGATAGCACCGTATCCACTCGTTGGGATAGCTGCCAGGCACCACGGGCCTCAATTTCGCTGCTCAGCTCTTCAAAACGGGCCAGTACCTTGTCGTCTCCGTCGCCCAGATGGTGCACCAGTTCTGCGTGCTCGCTAAGCAGGGCGCCTTGTTCACCCAGCCCTTCGGCCACCATAAAATGCACACTGTGTTCTTGGTCGTCTGGCACTTCCTGTTCCAAACGAGCCACACTTAGCCCCTGAGTCTTCTCGATCTGGCCGTCATCGGCCTGGATTTCCTCGGCGATGACCTTCATCAGGGTGGACTTGCCGGCACCGTTTCGGCCGATTAAACACAGCCGCTCCCCTGTGTCGATGGATAGGTTAACGTGGTCCAGCAGCGGTTGTTGTCCGTAACTGAGTTGAATGTCGCGAAGCGTGAGTAAAGGCATACAGTCGGTTGGTCAAATATGTGAGTATTATGGGGCCAAGCTGCAAGCGACCAGCCACAAATCATAGGCCGCGATCACGCATCTATATCATTCTGCGTTTGTCTGCGCGCACGGATAGGGTGCGCAGGACGGGGCGATGATGAAGGCACGACATATTTGTGTGCTTTGTCGCTTGAGGCTGGTCGCTTGCAGCGCCTTATTGAACGCACAGTGTAGCAGCTTGTTACGGGCGTGTACTGGTCGTTGGGCCTTGGCCTGGGCAGTATGGCGGGGTGAAAAATAGCAGGTGGCTATGGCGTGCCACTGAGCAAGAAAGACCAAAAAAGGGAAGGGGAATGTCGGAATTTCTGCGTGAGCGCTACGAAGAAGTGGACCTGACGCCGGGGCAGGGCAAAATCACAGCGACGATTTCCATCGGCCTAGGGTCGCTGGCGTTGTTAGGCAGCTTCTGTTTTCTTTATCCGGAACTGTTCACTACCCCGGAGTTTCGGGTTTTCTATAATGCCGATGTGCTGCGCATTGCCCTGTTTATTGGCATCGGGATTGGTTTTACTTGCGGTTTTTTCAGCGTTTTCCGGCATCAGGAACGGCGTTACGGCATCATCGGTATGGTGCTGGCCTGCATGGCTGCATTGATCGGCTCCGGGCGGCTGGATATGCCGCCGGTGGATGGCCGCAGCCTGTATGCCGGGCTGGATTATTTTATCTTGACCCTGCTGGTACTGGGGCTGGTGTTTATTCCGCTGGAACGCGCCTACCCGAAAAACCAGGAGCAGAAGACCTTGCGCGGTGGCTGGGTCACCGACATGAAGTATTTCCTGTTTAGCCATGTGGGGTTGCAGTTGATCAGCTTCTTTACCGTTATCCCGATTCAGGTATTTCTGCATGACAAGGTGAATATCGGTTTTCAGCAGACCATTGCGAGCCAGCCCTTGTGGTTACAGTTCATCGAAATCCTGATCGTAATCGATTTGGGCAGCTACTGGATTCACCGTGCCTTCCACGAGGTGCCCTGGTTATGGAAGTTCCATGCGGTGCATCATTCCACTACCCAGATGGACTGGCTGGCATCCTCGCGTTTGCATGTAGTGGAAATTCTCGCTAATCGTTTTGTGGGCTACCTGCCAATTTTTATTCTCGGTTTTTCGCCCTCGGCCGTGTATGCCTACTTGGTGTTTGTGTCGTTCCACGCCATCTTTATTCATGCCAATGTGCGCTTCCGTTTCCCGGGCGTGCGCTGGCTGATAGCCACCCCGGAATTTCATCATTGGCATCATTCTTCAGAAGACGAAGCGGTGGACAAAAACTACGCCGCCTTCCTGCCCATCTACGATAAACTGTTCGGCACCCTGATCATGCCGGATCGGCTCGCCGGTGAGTACGGTACCCGTGCCAGCACTCAAGTACCTGAAGGGGTGGTCAAACAGTTCCTGTTCCCGTTTCGCCGGGGGTAAAACAATTTCACCCAAGGGCATAGGGAGCGCACAAAGAAAACGTTCTAAGTGCGCTCTGTACCCTCTGTGGTTAGCAAGGGTTTGATATGGATGACATCGTAGACATGCTGCGCGAACGCCATGACGGCGGCCTAATCGCCTTGGAGCTACCAGACGAAGACCGGCTGGTAGAGATTGAAGAACAGCTGTTGATTTCATTGCCGGCGGACTACAAAGCGTTCCTGCTTAGTGCCAGTGATATCGTGTGTGGCAGCCTGGAACCTGCCACAGTGATGGACGATTACGCCCACAACTTCCTCCCGGAAATGGCCGCTAATAGTTGGAATCAGGGCTTGCCGCGCTACTTGATTCCCGTCTGTGAGACTCCCAATGGCATCTACGCCATGTCACAGGAAGGTGAAGTGGTGCTGTGGCAGCCCGAGCAGGGGATCAACGAAGACGAGGTATGGGGTAGCATTTGGCAATGGGCCAGAGAGGTCTGGCTGGAAAGTTAAGCTCGCGCCATCAAAACGCGCCCGGTAGGTATTTCCTTCCAGAGACGAGCCCCATTAAGCGAAGAAAAAAGGGGCTGCTCTCTGCCTACCAAGATAACTGCCCGCCAAGATAAAAAGCTTTTCTTTACACGGTGCGTACCTCGAGGGGGCTCTTACAGTAGGCTGTGAAGATTTCTCAGAACCCCGCCAAGTCCAGTTCATTATTAATGAGCACCACGCACTGCGACGCAAACAACATGGTTGGCCCCAAACTGATTTTCTCCGTGCCCAGCCGCTTTAAACTATTAAAGCTCTTCTTGGGCATGGGAATATGGTCAGTGAGCAAAAAACAGGGTTTCTGCGCAAAGTCTAGTTCGCGAATGTTCTCGCCTTTCGGGTCCATCATGTATAACTGATGCCCATCCTCGGCCAGTTCTTTCACTACCTTCTCAAAACTCTGTGTGCGCACGGTAATGCCGCTTTCCACGGCCTTCATCTGCTCCTTGCCCATGCCGGCAGAGGCGTCCAGAGCTCGTACCACCTTGGCCAGCAATGCCTGCTCATGGAAGCCTCCAATATCTCGCATCTCCGCCGCCACAAAGGTGATGGTGCGTGAATAGTCCTGGGTGCTTTCCAGCACCAAATGCACCACCACGTCATCACGATGGGACTGAGCCACAAAGATCGCATTCATTAAAGTATGCGCCAGAATCTCGCTATGGGCATCGCCCCCCACATTGGCGAGCAAGGTTTGGCTGTGGGTAGAAGCGGCACGGGCGCGGAGAACGAAGGTACGCATGATCAGTGGCTCAAGAAAATGTGCAGGGGATTGTACATCACAGGAGGCCCGCCCGTGATGGCCCGCCCGTGAAGCAACGAGCCTAGCCCGTTTTCAAAAGAACCTTCCTTTCAACCCCGTGTAAGACATTTGTCGTTCAGCCGCTTTAGTGGACACCTTCTCTTAACCTGAGGAGGTGGCTAGCGCTCCGATACACTATCCGAGAAAGGCCTGACAATATTCTACAGACTTGCAAGTAAAGGCTGTTGAGCTTAGTTATCAGGAAGACATTCAGGTTCAGCGCATTGCGGCTGAGCTGGATATCCTCCCGATAATGCTTTCGAGGTGGTGTAGTGGCGCAAGGAATATCGAGACCGCAAGATCAAGCCAGATGTCCCCGCCGCCTCTTTATACCGGCTTAATTACTGGTCAGGTCTAATCCACCAATGATGTACAGCCGGTTTCCGTCGATGGTGTTGGTGTCGAGCATTTTCTGCTCTAACTCACCGTCAGTGGACCAAGTGGCAAAATCGTCATCATTCAGAACACCAAGGTGGTTGTCGTCAATGACCCACAGACCTTCCATCTTGTCGTGGGGAAAATTCACTGCAGCGACCATATCGACGACCAGGCTCTTTTCCGCCGGTACAATGCCTACACTGGTCAACGTACTCCAGTCGCCGTCTGCAAGAACCACCTGCTCCAGGGTCTTGCTGTCGATGGTCAGGCCTAGCTGGTCGTCCTGTGCTATGTCTGTGGTGGCGGCTACCTTCTCAAGGTTGGTGGCGTTGGACAGGTCGATGCGGTAGACATGCTTCTGGGCGCTGGGGGTGACAGCACTTGCACCCTCGGGGCCACCATAAAGGAAGCTGCCGTCACGCTCGATGACCAGAAATTCGGTGTCGCTTAGGGCGACAATTTCTGAGTTGGAATTTTGAGTTTTTTCTTGTTTGTACAGGTACTGCCCCACCTCTTTTGTCTCCAGGTTAACCGTGACGATACGGGTGATGTTTAGATCTTTGACGCTACTGTCCGGGTTGTACAGAGTCGATTGCATAATGCCGACGAGGGTCTTTTCATCCGGAGTGATCGCCAATCCTTCCATGCCGCGGTTGGCGCGGCGGTTAGCGAACTCCGCTGGCAGGTTGATGCTGGTGCGTGTGTCGTCGGCAAAGGCGTTGATACGGTCAATCTCTACGCCGTTGGCATTGTAGTGGACAATGTGCGGTCCATACTCGTCGCTTACCCAGAAGGTTCCATCGCTTAGCGCGACGAGACCCTCGCCATCGAGCCCGTAATTATCCAGTTTGAATGGGTTGGTGGTCTCGTTGTAGGGCTTGGTGTTGTCGATCACGATGGGATCGCCGTTATCGTCGTAGGGGGTCTCACCAGTGCCGCCCAGGGCGGCGCTATTGGGTAGGCCGCTGATGTTATTCCCGTCGCGGTCTTTGAGCAAAAGGGTGCTGACGTGGTTTATCTGGCCGTTCTGCATAACCTCGAATAAACCAATACGCGGGGTGTAGTCCGGGCTTGGAAACTTCTTTCCCTTGCCGTAGTCGCCGGTGAAAACGGCGTTGGGACCTCGGTCGGTAAGGGCGTAGAAGTGGGTGGGCTTGCTGGGATGGGCTGTCATTGCGGAGCCGAAACCCCCGTTACGTACTTCAAATGTTTGTTGGGTTTTGGCATCGATCAGGTCGCTGCGCAGCACATCATAGGATAAGAATACCCCTGCCGCCGGATAGCTTTCCAAGACCGCTGCAGTTTTTACACTGCCTGTTTCATCGTCACTGTCATTATCGCCACCGCAGCCGACGAGCACGGAAGTGGCCAACAGCGAGGTAAGCAACGCTTTTCTCTTAAACATCCGTTTTATTCCTTTTTTTTCAAAAAAATCGCTGAAATTATTCCGGCATAAGGCCACGGGGCACGAGCAGTGCTCGCGCTACTGACAAAATGTTGGGATATATTCGTAGACAAAGGTGGTCTTGGTTTTGGAGTCGGAATCAACCCACCCGCTGAGGCTCTTGAGTGCCTCGAAGGAGTCCTTGGCGCGGTTGACCACTTTGCGTGTGTAGTCCGCCGATACGTCTTCATACTTGAACGAGATTTCGGCGACTAGCGGTTTTTGGCTGCCCGAGGGGATGCCTTGGTACCAGAGGGTGACGCTGATTTGCGCATCGTGCTGCCCCAGGTCTATTTCGACACCGCGATAGACGTGTTCGCGCACGCTCAGGTTGCCGACTAAAGATAAAGCGAGGTCATCATCGAGCCCGTAGTGGGAATGAAATTCAGGGAAGTGGACGTTAACATCCTCTATTTTATTAATAGTGCGCGCGTTGGGGGCTTTGGTGGAGTGGCTATAGACGACCTTGAAGGGTTCGTTGGCATTGGCGCTCACGTCGGACTCAAGTTTCGTCTCGGCACCTGGAGTGTCGGAGGAGACATCCTCGAAATCTGAAAGATAACGGTCTGGGGAACGAAACTTCAGCGCGACCTCGGAGGCGCCGTTTTCAACTCGCTCTCGCAAAGAGTAGCCGCGGCGACGAAGCTCACAGCTGCCCTGCGTGTCGAAAAAACTGATGTCGCGTTGCTTTTCTAGCCACGGCAAGCCGCTCACGCTGCGGTTAATAGCGTGCTCTATTGCGTTGTGCGCATCATCGAGCAGCGAGGTGACGGTGGCGCTTTCAGTGCTATAGCTGAAGGGGGCGACATGTAGCATTAGCTTGTATTCGCGGGAGGTCACATCAGGGTTGGCCAGCGCACTGCCGACGGGCAACAACAGGAAGAGGGCAAGTAGCCGATAGCGATTTCTCATTGCCGTAATCCTTGTGTCTTGTTGTGCCTGATGAGGGAGAGCATTTTCTATGTCCACTGAAGGACTATCGGCATGCACTGAGTGGTGCAAACTGCTAAGTGACAACCGGACGGCGGTGAAACGCGTATTAATTTAGGCGCAAAAAATTACAGTACAGTGACGCTGGCTGAGAGTTTGCTAGCAGAGCTTGCGATTGAAGGACGGGGGGCTGGTCATGCTAAGGGGCATAGCCCGTTATCGACACACTGTGCATCGCTTTTAGTTCACATTCGTTATGCGTGTAGCGGGCTCTGCAAAAGGCTGTATCCAGAAAACCAGTAACTCAGGGGGCTTGGTTTATTTATTCGTTAGCGGCGCAGAGCGCCGCGTGTATTTTGTCGTCACAAGCGCCCCGGCAGAACGTTCGGGACATCCTGCTATCGCTGTTCGGGTGGCCGATGATGGGCTCGCTACTGTTTTGTCGGTGTTGCTGATCAGGGTGGGCATTTACCCTTGCCGATACACACGACTTCCGGTTCGTGCAGACGGTTTCAGGGTTAATTGCCGTCTTCCAGAAAGCGATCAGGACAGGATGATGGTGTTAGCCGCTAATTAGCGCTCTCTCCTTTAGCAAACCCTCAATTTCCGGAATACTCGCTGGATCATCAATGGTGGATGGAATGTTGTATTGCTCGCCATTGGCTATCTGGCGCAGTAATTTACGCAGGATCTTGCCGGAACGGGTTTTGGGTAGGCGCTGGGTGATGAGGGTGTCTTTCAGGCAGGCGACAGCGCCGATCTCTTGGCGGATACGGGCGACCAGCTCTTGGTTGAGGGTGGCGGCGTTCACGTCTGTACCATCTTTGAGTAATACCAGCCCTAGGGGGACTTGGCCCTTCAGGTCGTCAGCAATACCGATTACGGCGCATTCGGCCACGGCGGGGTGGCCGGCGAGCACCTCTTCCATTTCGCCGGTGGAAAGGCGGTGGCCGGCTACGTTAATCACGTCGTCGGTGCGGCCCATGATGAACACGTAGCCGTCTGCATCTTTGTAGCCACCATCTCCGGAGGTGTAATAGCCGGGGAACTGTTCTAGGTAGCCTGCGAGGAAGCGAGAATGATTGCCCCAGATGGAGGGGAGGCAGCTGGGAGGTAGTGGCAGTTTGATCGCCACGTTGCCCTGCTGGTTGGGGCCTAGTTCGTTGCCGTTGTCATCTAGGATGCGTATATCGTAGCCGGGGGCGGGCAAGGTAGCGGAGCCGGGCTTGCAGGGCTTGGGATCAATGCCCATGAGGTTGGCGCAGATGCCCCAGCCGGTTTCGGTTTGCCACCAGTGGTCTACGACTGGCAAGCCGGTGATCCCCTTAACCCATTCGTAGGTGGGCGGGTCCAGGCGCTCGCCGGCCATGAAAATTGTTTCCAAGGCCGATAGATCATGTTGCTTGATGCCTTCGGCGTTAGGGTCTTCTTTCTTAATCGCGCGAAATGCTGTGGGGGCGGAGAACAGGGCTTTTACCTTGTATTCTTCTGCTACCCGCCAGAAAGCGGCGGCGTCGGGTGTGCGTACCGGTTTGCCTTCATAGAGCACGCTGGATAGGCCTGCGAGCAGAGGGGCATAGACAATGTAGGAGTGGCCGACTACCCAGCCCACGTCTGAAGCGGCCCAGAAAGTGTCACCTGGGTCCATATTGTAGATGGCTTTCATACTGTAATGCATGGCCACGGCGTGGCTGCCATTGTCGCGGATAACCCCTTTAGGTTTGCCGGTGGTGCCGGAGGTATAGAGGATATACAGCGGATCGGTGGCCAGAACCGGGGTGCACTCTACGGGGCTAGCGGCGGAAACAACCGCTTGCCAGTCCAGATCCCGATCGACCTTCAGTTCGGCTTTGGCCTGGGGGCGTTGGTAAATAATGTTGTGTTCCGGTTTGTGCTCTGCCTGCTCAATAGCAGCATCCACCAGCGGCTTGTAATGGATGAGCTTGTTCACTTCCACTCCGCAAGAAGCCGAGACAATGACCTTGGGTTGTGCGTCATCAATACGCACGGCCAGTTCATGGGCAGCAAACCCGCCAAATACTACGGAGTGAATGGCGCCAAGGCGTGCAGTGGCGAGCATGGCCACGGCGGCTTCGGGAATCATGGGCATGTAGATCAGCACCCGATCGCCTTTTTTCACCCCTTGTTGTTGTAGTGCGCCGGCGAAGATGGCCACCCGGTCGGTGAGCTCGGCATAGCTGATGGCTTGTTTGCTGTTGGTGACGGGCGAGTCGTAATAGATGGCCACCTGGTCACCACGGCCTGCGGCCACGTTGGCGTCTAGTGCCATGTGGGCGGTGTTCAGCACGCCATCGGTAAACCAGCGATCAATGCCGTTTTCATCTTTGCCGAGAATGGTAGAGGGAAAGCTGAACCAGTCCAGTTGGCGGGCCTTGGCGGCCCAGAATGCTTCCGGTGTGGTAATGGATGCGGAATATTCTTGTTGGTAGCTCATGCTGGACCTCTTTTTGTAGCCAGTTTCTCCCCCCGTTCTTATTGGGTAACGGGGGAGTCAATCTGGCGGGCATCGGGGCATTGTTGGGCAACTGTCGGTCAGAACACAGGGTTGCGTTGTGTGATCTTATGCTAGACGAGGGTGGACCTGTAAAAAATTAGACTTAAGTTCAAAATTGAGGGCTACGGTGGGCGGGGTCGTGAAAAAGTAGTGCGTGTTTACGTCAATGCACTTTTTGCGCGAGTGCGTCACCATGGGGCCACATTCACAATGACGGAGGGTGAGATGTATATCGCCATGAACCGCTTCAAGATCAAACTGGGCTGTGAGCAGGATTTTGTAGAGATTTGGAAAGGGCGCGACACTTTCCTGAAAGAGGTGCCGGGTTTCAAGAGTTTTCACCTTCTGCAGGGCGCGAGCAATGAGGAGTACACATTATTCTCATCCCACGCCACTTGGGAATCGAGTGAAGCATTTGAAGGCTGGACTAAGTCCGAGGCGTTCCGCAAGGCCCATGCCAACGCGGGTGCACGCCGGGATATCTACCTGGGGCCGCCGCAGTTGGAATGTTTTGAGGTGGTGCTGTAAAGCTGACTCCGCCGTAGGCGGCGCGATCCCCCTTGCAGTGAACTCAGCCAGCCATCGCGCCGCCAGCGACGCGCCTATGCTACGGTGATTATTTCGGATCCTTGGTCTGATTGGATTTGCCGTCGTTGGCATCCGAGGGGCGCGCGGTGGTGTCCCCACTGTCTTCAGCCGAATGGGTTGCCAGGTTTAGCTGCTCGCCGTTGCCGTTGCGGATATGAATATCCAGCTGGCTGAAGGCAATTTCCACGCCATGTTCGTTGCACATAGCATCAATGTGGCGGTTAATCTCATCGGTGGCGGCCAAGCGGTCGTTGATATTATCCACATGGACGCGCAGTTCGTGGTCCAGCGTGCTGGCACCGAAGCCCATAAACAGCACTACCGGTTCAGGGTCGTGTAACACTCGGCCATTTTCTTTGGCCGCTTGTAGCAGGATGTCGCGGCACTTCTGTAAGTCGGAACCGTAGGCAAAGCCCACCTTGAGGATGATCCGAGTCACGGTGTCGGACAGAGACCAGTTAATTAGCCGCTCGGTGACGAACACCTTGTTAGGAACCAGGATTTCTTTGCGGTCGAAATCAATCAGCGTGGTGGCGCGAATGCGAATGCGGCTGACCGTGCCGTCCAAGTTATTAATGGTAATCACGTCACCAATGCGGATGGGCCGTTCGAATAGCAGGATGATGCCGGAAATAAAATTGGCGAAGATTTCCTGCAGGCCAAAGCCCAGACCCACGCCTAATGCCGCTACTAGCCATTGCATTTTGTCCCAACTGAGCCCTAGGGCGCCAAGGGTGAGTATGATGCCGCTGGCCACAATGACGTAGGAGAGCAGGGTGGTGGTGGCATAACTGGTGCCTTGGCGCAGGTCTAGCCGTGATAGCACTAACACTTCCAGGAGCCCAGGTAGATTACTGGCCAGCAGAAAGGTCACTACACCGATGATCAGAGAGGTCATCACATCGCCAAGGCTGATGGGCGAGGTGGTGGTGGCTTGGCCTGTGCCTTCCGCGGTTTCCCACAGGACAATGTTGTCGGTATAAGCTAAAGCATATAGCACATCTGACCAGACCCAGTAGACCAATAAACCAATAACAGCGACTAGTGCTAAGCGGATAAGACGCAGAGACTGCTCGTTGACTTGTTTTAGGTCCAATTGCGGCTCTTCGACTTCTACAGCTTCAGCGCTGCTGGTCTCTTCTTTTTGTTCCGCTTCGCGCTGGGCCACGGCCCGCTTATAGGATAGCCGCTGCGCAGCCACGGCGAGCCCGCGTACAGCGGTAGCATCTAGGATGATCCACAACGCAATCAGATAAAGGCTGTAAATCATGTGTCCGGTGAGCCGTACTGATGTGTAGTAGTAACCCACGCCAGTGAGCACGATGAGAGTGAGTGGGGCAAGAATACATAGCCCCGTGGCGAGGCTGCGCATGGTGCGGCTGTAATGACGGCCGGGGTATGACTGGGCCACCCAAGGCAAGCTCACCATGATGGTGATCATGGCCACCATCATAATCACTAGACCTAGCCGATCGTTGCTGAGTTGGGCAGGCCACTGATCGCCGAACGCGACCAGTAACGTGAGGGGGATTAACGCCAAGCCGGTTACTAGCAGGCGCCGGCGCATTTGTTGGTTGTATTCCCTACTCCAGCGGAACTGGCGTTGTGCGATGCCATTGTTCTTGAGTAGACGATAGAGCACTTCAAAAACTAGCCACAGCAAGGCGACTTGGGCCATGGCGGCGCCCATGACGCTAGTGAACGTGCCGGGCTGTACCCATAGGCCAGCAGCCAGCAAGACAAGGAAAAGCGGGAATGGGGCAGCAATTAAAAAAGTATAAAGCAAACTCAGGGGCGTATGGGCCTGGCTGTCACGGCGCAGGAAACCCACATCCTTATTCATTGTATCAATGCGCGATTTCAGTTTATTGCGAATCAGCATCAACAACGCCGCCGGGAGAATTAGGCCGATCAACCAGGCCCATTTGCGAGTGAGCAGCTCGCTGGTGCCCTCCTGCAGATCAGCCCAGGGAATGGCTTTAAGTTGTTCCATTAACTCCTTAGGTAGCTTGCCGAGCCATTCGAAACTGAGAGGTTGGTTGCTGGGCATCCAGAAGGTTTGTTCGGAAATGGTGTTGTGTAAGCTGCGGGTGATTTTACGTAGTTGTTCATGGCTAAGCTGGGTACGCGTCAGGATCGCCAATTGGCGGCTCAGTTCTTGATCCAGTTGATCGTAAATGGCCAAGCGCTCTTCGCGCAGAAGGGCAAAGGCTTCCTCTAGGGCCGGGCTCAAGGGGGCGTCTATTTTAGCCTGTGAGGGCAGGGGCGCATCATTTAGATCTTGCATGGCCTGTTGGATTTCGAACTGATTCAGGCGGGTATTGGAAATCTCCTTTTCCAGGTTCAGCTCACCCTGATCCTGAGGCAGGCTTTTTTGTTGTTCGTAAAGAATACGCGATAACAGCAGGCTGCCATCGAGCATGCGGATTTGGTCGTTAACGGTGGATGAGAGAGAGCGGGCCTTGTCCAGTTCGGTTTTTGTCGTGACCGCCTCGCGTAACCGGCTGTTTACGCGTTCGCTGACGCGGGCCAATTGCTCGCGCAGCTGGCTATTTTTTGCCATGGCTTGCTTGACTTGCGGGTGGTCCAGCACGCTTGTGGGAAGGTCTGTATCCGGTGATTTAGCGGTCGGCTCCAGTTGGTTTAGGCGCCGTTCATTAATCAGTGGCTGCAGGGCATCCAGTTTTGCCTCGATGATGAGTTGTTTTTGTTTGTCGCTCTGTTGTCTCAGCCGGGCAATGTCCTGTTGCTTGTCGACGATAGCCAATTCCTGGTTGTAACGCTCGATGCGTGATTCCAGGGCGCTGATCTCCGTGTTTAGGCTGCGTGTCTGCAATTCAGATAAGGGCTCGCCATCTTCATCTATACCCTGATTGAGGCGTGAGCGGATGGTGTCGAGCCTGTCCATAGCTTTGCTGATTACGTTTTGAGCCTGCTCCGGAAGGGTCTGGGTACGGGTCAGGTCGCTGTTGGCGTCGGCTAGATCTTCTTGGTTCGTTTCCAGAGCGTTTAATTCATTGACCAGCGTTTGTACCAGTGTTTCAAGTGTTTCGCCGGCGTAATGCTTGCTCCAATCGGTTTCTCTCTGTTGACGCAGGCGTATAAGTTCCGCGTTTAGTTGCCGGCGCTCGCTAGCTGCTTTATTGGAAAAGCGTTTTAGCTCCTCGATTTTTTTCTGGTTGCTATCGATTTCCTCTCGGAATTTCAGTGTTTGCTTGAGCTGTTCCTTTTCAGGGTTTTGCGTGCCGTCGGATTGCTTGTCGTTGGTTTCAGTAAGCTGTTTTTGTAGGTCGCCAACACCGGGCAAGGTGAAGCTGGCGGACTGTGCCATGGCGAGAACGGGCAGCAATATCAGCAAGACGAGAGGCAGGCGTCGATCCATAATAAGGAGGGCTCTTGGAAAGTATGGGTATCTTTGTATCACAGGGTCGGGGCTATTGCTTTCCCTGCGATGATAATCGGCGAAGTAATTGGCGAACCAGGCCCAGTTCCCGGTCGTTAGCCAGCGGTAGTAATTCATCTACCCATTGGTGCAGGTTTTCATTGGGTTGTATGTGCAACGAGGCAAGCTGCTGATGCACTGCCTGACGCGTATGGGAAAAAGTGGCCGGGTCCGGTTCTGTTATTTTTACAGCGGGTTGCTTGCGCAATTCCCAAGCGTAGATCATTACCGCCTGCGCGAGATTCAGCGATGGCTGCTGCTGCGCCAGTGGAATACTGCTAGCCAAGTCGCAAAGGCCCAGCTCGTCGCCGGTGAGACCGCTGGCTTCCCGGCCAAAAACGATAGCCACCCGCTGTACGCTGTTTCCCTTGCCGGCCACCAGTGCGGCACAGTGATCTGCATCCACGTAGCGATCTTTTTGCAAGCGGTGCCGGGCGGTGCAGCCGATGCTTAGGTCTACATCAACGAGGGCCTGCGCCAAGGAATCCACGATCATGGCTTGTTCCAGCACGTCGTTGCTGTGGTGCGCCACCCAGTGGGCGGCGGTCATATCGCCGGGGTTTACCAGCCGTAACTGGGAGAAGCCCATGGTTTTAATAGCACGGGCTGCGGCGCCAATGTTTTCCCCGCGAGCGGGTTCCACCAGAATAAAAACAATATCCATTTATAGTCACTTGTTCAGGCTGTGTGTAACGCGAACCATTCTATACGAGCCGTTGGTACGGTTTGCAGAAAAGAGGGTTGTAGATAGAGGGGGGATAAAGCCCATGCTCAGACGGGGATTGTTATACGCATCTATTTTTGTGCGTAAATAATAGGGGGAGGGCTTCCACGGCGACGCTCGCACTCACTGGCCACGAATATAGCAACCGGCCGAAATCCTGCATGAACGGCGTGATCAGGGCGTGACACAGCAGCCAGAACCTTCGTTTTAAGGCGCCGCCGAAGAGGAGGGAGGCTCGCTGGTCTTTGGGCAGGGCTGGTTGCCGATTTCGCGGGCACTCGCCTGGATCTCTGGATCGTCCGGAGCCAGCGCTAAGGCCTGGCAGAGACTTTTGCTAGCCTCTTGTTTCTCTCCCATTGCCAACTGAGCATAGGCCAAGTTATTCCAAGCAGCGGCCAATTCAGGTTCATTGTGCACGGCCTTTTCAAAGGCTGCTCGCGCCTGCGCCTGTTTATTTTGTGCCCACAGGGCATTGCCATAGCCAAACCATAATGGGCCGTTTTGTGGAAATGCCTCTACGGCCGCTGGCCAGAAGTCGATGCTATTTGGTAATGCAGAGATGGCGCGCAATAGCGCATCCGGTTCGGCGCTGGCGGGGAGCTGGCCGGGGGCGACCAAGGTGAATCCCCATTGATCGGCTCTTGCCCAAGTGCGGATAAAGCGGTTCCAGTGGCTGGTGTCGCTCTGCGTTGTACCGCTGTGCAATACTACAGTATCGCCCTGGTTACGGTAGCCGGTAACCACCGCGAAGTGCCACTTTGGCCAGTTTGGCAGCGCCAAATTCTGCATCACCAGCACCGGCCGGTTAGCCTGCAACTCCTGGAACAGGTGGTCGGCAGATTCCACCGGGTAAGCCATTAAACCGCGGCTGCGGGCGGCGGCACGCAGTTCAATACCCAGCGATCCTTTGCGCTCCGGTAGCCAGACTTCGTCCACTAGGGCGTCGGCGCTGACAGGCTTACCCGCCCATTGCAGCATCATTGCCAGTGCGGCCGGGCCACATTGATAGGCGTCTTGGGGGACAAAGGGAACCACGACCTGCTGGGAGGTTTGCACTGTGGCACTTTGCGGAGGCGGCACACTCTGACAGCCACCCAAAGCGAGCAGGGCGGCTGTCAATAGAATGGCGAGAGATCTGGGCAGCGCTGTAGTTATCATCAGCTTGCCGGTCGCTTAATTAACCGGGTCGATTACAGGGAAGACATCGGTAGCGCCGAGCAAATCCAAAATCACCAGCACTAGAATGATAGCAAGCACGACGCCGAATACGCCTTGGCCGGCGGGTAACGCTTCGGATTTCTGGGCTAGCTGTTGCAGTTCAGTATGGGTGAGGCGATCCAGTCGCTGGCTCACTTGTTCTTGGTTGACGCCGTATTCGCTCAACGCCTGGGCGGCCACTTTATGATCCATTAACCGCATGACCTGCTGCTTCATGGCGGCGCGATCCTGTTGCTGGATTACAGTGTCATTACCAATCATGGCGGCCTGCGAGGCGGGTACAATGAGCACCTGCATAAATAGCAAAACAAAGGCACTAAGCATTCCGGTAACGCGTTTGGATGGGGTCATTAAGCAATCTCCTCAATGGTTGATGGCTATACTTTACCAGTGTGGCCGCTATTCAAAAGAATGGCGGCATCATTAGAAGTTTTTTTTACAAGAACTTTACCGATCTCCGCCGCTGCAATGCCTTTGCTATCAAGCCGTTGCAGTGCCTGTTTGGCATAGTCAGCGTGCAGGCAAAATAACAACCCCCCAGCGGTTTGCGGGTCGCACAGCGCGGTGAGTAATGCTTCGGCCACTGGTTGTTGCTGTTGGCAGTGCACCAGTATTTGGCGATTGGCGTCACTAAGAGTGCTGGCCACACCCTGCTCAATTAACGAGAGCGTGCCGGGTAGCAAGGGGACCTTGTGGCAGTCCACGGACAGACTAACTTGGCTTTGCTGGCTGATTTCATAGAGATGACCCAGCAGCCCAAAGCCGGTGATGTCGGTGCAGGCATTTACCGGTATCCCCTGTAGCGCTTGCTGAGCAAGATGGTTGCTGATCAGAAGATGGCGCAGGGTGGTGTCCAGCCAGGGGCCGTGGAACGCGGAGCTCGGCTCGCGGCTAACCTGCATCAAGGCGGCCAATTGCACCCCGCTACCCAGCGGCTTGGTGAGGATAAGGCGGTCGCCGTCACGGGCGCCGTGTTTGTGCCAGAGCTGTGCTGGGTCTGCCTGGCCATTGACGGTGAACCCGGCGGCCATCTGTGGCCCTTCGATGGTGTGCCCACCTACCAGGGTGCAGCCTGCGGCATTCAGCTCGCGAACCGCGCCTGCCATCATCCGTTGCAGGTCCCGGCTCTGCAGTCGCGGGTGGTGCCAGGGCAGGGTGATGTTGGCCAGAGCCGAATGGGGTTGGGCATTCATGGCGTACACGTCGCTGAGGCTGTGCAGCGCGGCGATACGGCCGAACAGGTAAGGCTCATCGATAAAGGCGGGAAAGAAATCCAGGCTCTGCACCAGTCGCTGCCCGGCAGGCCAATCAATAATGGCCGCGTCATCGGCGGCATCCACCCCGGCTTCGATGCCGGGGTTCACCACCGGTTGCAGCTCGGCCAGTGCTTCATGCAAGGCGTCACTGCCCACCTTGGCGCCGCAACCGGCGCAATGCAATGTATCTGGATCAGCGGGACCAGGGGGCATGCTCGGAAGCTGCTGATCGAACTTGGCCATGAACGCCCGGTCGATGTGATCCTTCCAGCGCCATACCCAGTGCCCGGCCACAGACAGCCTGCCGCCACGGCTGGCAATGGCGTCTTTGCCGCCGGTGGACAGCAGCGACAGGAAACGGGATTGCGGGCGATAGGCGACTAGCGATTGCCCTTGAATGACGGCGCGTAGGTTGGTGGCCAGGGTGCGAGCCTGGCGAACAGCATAGACCCCGGCCTTGGGCAGCGGCGTAGGGAAGGCGGCACAATCACCTGCGGCAAAAATGCGTTTATCAGTGGCCGTTTGCAGGGTTTCCGTGACCCGCACAAAACCTCGTTCGTCGCACTCAAGGCCGCTGTTTTCCAGTATCGGTAAGCCCCGTACCCCGGTGCACCAGAGCACCCATTGGGCGGTGAGTGGCTGATCTCCCATATGCAGTTGCTGATGAGCATCACAATGAACGCGACTGTCGGTATGCAGGGTGACGTTGTGGGCTTGCAGCCGCTTGTGCATTTTCTCGCGCACGCTGGCAGGAAAGCCCGGCAGTAGATTGCCGCTGGTGATCAATTGAATCTGTGCCGGTTGCTGGTGGCGCTGGAAATGTTGGGCCATGGCCAGGGTCATCTCGGTACCGCCGGCCCCGGCGCCGATCACTGCCAACGAGGGCGATTGCCGTTCGGCGTGTTGGCAGAGTTGCTGCCAGCGGGCATAGAAACTGGCCACTGGCTTCACCGGGACCACACGGGGGTGGCTGCCGCCCAGAGGGCTCAAATCCGGGGTGGCGCCCACGTCCAGGCTTAACCAATCGTAGGCCAGTTGGCTGCCATCGCTGAGCTGTAATTGTCGCTGTTGCGGGTCCAGCTGGGTGACGCTGGCTTGAATAAAACGGCAGCCGCTAGCCTGGCACAACCGGTACACATCCACGTGGGTGTCATCCAGGGTGTAGTGGCCGGCGATCAGCCCTGGCAACATGCCGGAGTAGGCGCTAAGGCTGTCCGGTGAAACCAGAGTCAGGCGCACGCCGGGAATCGGCTTCATGGCCAGCATGCGCAGGGCCAGCGCGTGGCTATGGCCAGCACCGACAAAGACCAGGTCGTAGTGGGCGGAGGGACTTATCACAGTGGCATCATCACAGTTGCAGTTCACCTTGCAGGTAGCAGCGTGCGGTGCCGCTAAGTGTGACGCGGTCGCCTTTTAACTGACAGTGCAATTCTCCGCCCCGGGCAGATAGCTGGCGGGCATGAAGATGTGTTTTGCCGAGTTTTTCCGCCCAGTACGGCACCAGAGTGCAATGGGCAGAACCGGTGACCGGGTCTTCCGGAACGCCTTTGGCCGGGGCAAAAAAACGGCTGACAAAATCACAGTCGTCGCCGGGGGCGGAAATCATTACTGCGAAGGTATCCAGTGCCGCGATGGCGGTGAAGTCGGGCTGAAAATGACGCACCTGATCGGCGTTGTCCACGATAACCAGCGTGTCACGAGCCTGTAGCACCTCGCGAAGGGGTAAATCCAGCGCTTGGGAGAACGGGGTGAGATCGGTGAGCGCATGGGCCGGCCGGGACGGAAAGTCCAGGCTCAGTGTTTGCCCACTGCGGGTGACGAACAAGGAGCCGGAGGCTGTGGAAAAGCGTACCCGTTCACCGGGAAATCCCAGAGCATGGAAGACTACCCAAGCAGCAGCGAGCGTGGCGTGGCCGCACAGATCCACTTCGACTGTTGGGGTAAACCAGCGCAGCGCGTAGCCCTGTTCGTCGGGCACCAGAAAGGCGGTTTCCGAGAGGTTGTTTTCAAGTGCGATGTTCTGCAGTAGGGCGTCATCTAGCCAGTGTGTCAGCGGCACCACGGCGGCGGGGTTGCCGGCAAACAACGCATCGGTAAAGGCGTCCACTTGGTACAGTTTCATAGTGTGACTCGTGTTTGCATGTTCCGGGTGTATTTTGGTTAGCGGCGTGCCGGGGCATTGCTTGCTGAAACACCGTGCCCCGGCTGCAGCCTCAGGCGCCGTCGCAGTGTTCGCGACAGAGTATCTACGCCTAGATTGAGCAACACCGTGGCCAGGATCAACAGGGCGGTTCGGTCAAAGCGGAATTCCGCCACGCTAGAGTCAATATAAAAACCCAGAGTGTGAATGCCAAGAATCCCCAGCACCGCCGTTTCACGCATGATCACCTCCCAACGATAGAGCAAGAACGCGAGCAGATTAGGGCTGATGCGTGGCAACACTTCGTAGGCGTAGCGGTTGATGCCGGTGGGAGCATCTGCGCGCAAGCGCAGTGTCTCACTGAAGCGGCCGGTCAGGTGAGCGACGATGGCGCCGGTATGCAAAGCAAGAGCGAGAATGCCGGGCAGCATGGAAGGGCCGAGCAGGATAAGGAAGAAGAAGGCGAGAAAGAATTCCGGGGTAGTGCGTAGTACCACCAGAATGCCCTGGCCCAGAGAGCGGCTGGCTCGGTTGCCGAATAGCGGTGAGGGGAGCGGGAACAATAACAGCGCAAGGATGCCGGTGAGCAGGAGCGCGGCGAGACCCAGCACCACTGTTTGCCATAGGCCGGGCCACAGCTGTTGCTGCCAAAGCATGGCAAACCATTGGCTCAGTTCCAAGAGGCCACCACTTTGACGTAGAGGGGCGGGCACCAGATCTACGGTGATGAAGCGTACCAAGGTATCCAGGTTGCCGGTAAAAAGGGGCGGCGCCCAGGCCACGGCAGCAATTAGGTAAAGCGGAATTAAGCCAGGGCGTAGCCACCAGCGCAGGGTGAAAATCAGGGCAAAGAAGAGGTAGAGCAGGGCGGCGCCCTGGTCGTAGACGCCTTCACGAAACGCGGTTTCCAGGTGGAAGCCCAGGGTAGGCAAACCGATAAAACCCAGAATGGCGGAGGCGCGCAGGGCGCATTCTAGCCGGTAGCTGCCATAGGCTTTGAAGGCCTGCCAGACCAGTGGCAGGCGCGCGAAGAAAAAGCGGCTGATCGTGGTGGTGCTGGCGGGTAATGCATGGGAGGGGGCTGGGTCTGCCTCTTCGAGAAATTCCCCAAATACTTTGGCAAAGATGCCCGCATAGGGAATGGCGATGGCCAGTACCCCGGTAAGCGTGCTCAGCCCGGCAACCTGCAATAGCAGCAGGCCCCAGAATAATTCATGGATGGCGCGGATGCTGGCGGCGAAACCGCGCACGGCACGTGAAGACCAGCAGATCGCCATAAAGAAGCCGAACAGGGCGGCCAGCGCCGTGCCTTGCCAGGCAAAGGCCAGTGTATTGGCCAGTGCTTTGCCCAGTTGTTCGGTGGCAAAAAAGTCCGGGGCGAGAAACCCCTTGCCCATGCGCAACAGTTCTTGGCCGGGGCTGGAACGGGCGATTTCCATATCGGCCAGCAACAGTGCCAGCAGGCCGGCCAGGGCGATGCCACCGGTGGTGCGTCGCCAGCGACTGGCGGTGGTGTTCAATGGGGCGCTGGCCGGTTTCATGGTGGGGTGTTCACTGATACGAGCGGTGTTGGTATGAAGCGTCCTGATATAACGCATCCAGATCGCTGAGTGACAGCGAATGGGTGGCGGCATCGAGTACGACTTTGCCGTGGTTTAGGCCAATGATTCTATCGCTGCAGGCCAGCGCCAGCGCTCGATCGTGCAGGGCGATTACGGCACTGTCATGGCGGGCCAGCGACAGGGTCAGCAAGGCAAGGCCTTGATGTTCGTCCAGGCTGGATACCGGTTCATCGGCCAGTAGAATCGGGCGTTGGGTATAGAGCGCCCGGCCCAGTGCGGCGCGTTGCGCCTGGCCGCCGGAGAGCTGGTCGATACTGGTGAACAGTTTGTCGTGCAGAGACAGATCGGTGGCCAAGGCGCCAATTTGTTCACGCTCATGGCGACTAGGAGCAATCAGATTTCGCAGATTAGTGAGAGTGCTATTGCGTGACAGGGCGCCCATGTAGATGTTGTGGAACACGCTAAGCATGGGCACCAGGGCGCCAGCCTGAGGGCACCAGGCACAGGCGCTCTCCTGCTGGTTGCGCAGGGCATTAAGCAGGGTGGATTTGCCGGCACCAGAGGGGCCGAGCAGGGCGACTTTCTCGCCTTGCTCGATGGTTAGCGTCAGGTTAGAAAAGACAACCTGATCGCCATGCCCCAGCTGAGCCTGCTGAAAATGGAACACGTCAGTGCTGACCGTGGCCGTTAGTCCAACAGACCAATGGCGCTGGCGGTTTCCTCGATGGGGGCGTAGTCCGCATTGGACGCGGGTACAAACTTCTCACGGGGGAACGCTTTCAGCAGCACCGGATCGTCGATGGCCAGTAATACCTCGGTAACGCGCTGGCTAAAGCCGTCGCCAAAACGCTCATTCAGATCACCACGTACTGTCCAGTGGTAGTCGGGGTAGCTGGGAGTTTCCCAGATGACACTGACTTTGCTGGTGTCAATTTTGCCTTCCGCCAGCTCACGCTCCCAAACCTTGAAGTTCACCGCGCCAGTGGCGTAGGCGCCGCTTTGTACCAGTGCAATGGTGCGGCTGTGGTCGCCGGAGAAACCGACTTTTTCGAACAGCGTGTCCGGCGCTTCATTGAACGTATCGCGCAGATAGAATTCCGGCATCAGGCGGCCCGAGGTGCTGCCTTTGGAACCGAAGGTAAATGACGGTTGTGCAATGAAGTCTTCACCCAGTGTCTCTACAGGCTTGAGCCCGGTGCTGCTGTTGGCGATGAAGTAAGACTTGAAGGCAGTGTCTTCCTGGCCCTGTGCAATGGCCTGGGAGCCGGGGACAAGACGACGAGCCTGAACACCGGATAAACCGCCAAACCAGGCCATTTGTACCTCATCGTTGCGAAAGGCGGTAACGGCGGCAGCGTAGGATTTCACCGGAACGTATTTCACCGGTACGCCCAGTTGGTCTTCCAGATAAAGGGCGATGGTGCCGAACCGTTTTTCCAGCTGAGACTCATCCTGGTCGGGGATGGCGGTAAAGATGAAGGTGCCGGTGTGGGGGTCATTGCAGGCAGAGAGCAGCAGGGCAGCAACCAGTGCAACAAGAAGTTTCAAACGCATCGTTGTCTCCGTTCAATAGGGAGGCTTAAGGAATGTTGGATTCGGCAAGGAACGCTTATGCAGTATAGCGGCCTGCCGGTGATATTGCTCAGCGACTGTTAAGGAAAGCACTGACTTCAGCTCGGCTGCCCTGGAACAGGATAGTGCCCGCCCGGCGCGACAACATGTAGTCGTACATGGGGTCGTAATAATCGGCGAGCAGGCTGTGGATCCATTCGCGGTGCAGCTCGGTATTGCCGCAGTTTGCTTGCACGGCCAAGGCTTCCTGAAGCTGTTGACGAAGTTGCTGGTGGCGAATGCCACCCAGGCGGCGGCGAATGCGATCCATGGACGCCAGTAATTCGTCACCGAGTTGTTTGAGAGCGTCGTGTTCACCGAAGTAGCGGGCATATTCCTGCAGTGGGCCAATGACGTAATCTTCCAGCGTTACCTGAACACGGGACTCCAGCGATTCTTCAATGATGATACGTGGTTGCGACTTGATCTGGTCTTGGAGGGAAAAAGGCAGGTGACAGCGCCCGATCAGTTTGCTTTCGTCTTCCACCAGAATGCTTACAGGCTGTGCGGCACGTTGTTTGATCAGAGCAATGGACAGGCTATTTTCGAAATCAATTTGGCTGGGCTGGCCACCTGGGCGACGACCAAAGGATGAACCGCGATGGTGGGCAAGGCCTTCCAGATCGATAGCGTTGGGTTGTTGCTCAATGACTCGTGTTTTGGCGCAGCCGGTGCGGCCACACAGGACCTCCAGCGGTAGGTTGGCGATGCAGGCTTCCATTTCATCGATCAGAAAACGGCGCAGCGCTTTGTAGCCACCAGTCACTAGCGGGGCATCGATGCCGATTTCGCGCAGCCACCCCTGGGTCGTCTGGCTACGCAGCCCGCCACGAAAGCAATATAAGTAGCCGTTGGGATTGGCTTGCCACCATTGCTGCCAAGCGTATAGGCGCCGCTCTCGCTCCTCGCCACAAACCAGCGTGTTGCCCAGATCAATCGCCGCCTGTTGACCATGCTGCTTATAGCAGATGCCTATGCGGTGGCGTTCTTCATCGTTGATCAGAGCGAGATTGGTGGTACCAGGAAAGGCGCCTTTGGCAAACTCCACGGGGGCACGCACGTCCAGCAAGGGTGTGTCATTGAGGAACAGGGACAGGTAATCACAGGTATCGTCGCGCATGGTTGGCGAGTGTAATCCAGCTACACGCTACACGCTACACGCTACACGCTACACGCGAGGAAATTGGATGTGGAACCGAGGGTGGTCGCCAGTTTTCCTTTTCAACGGTTCACTCAGAACATTCAGCTGACTTTCGTGGGCAGGGCGGTCCGTGTGGCGCCGCGCCAACCCACGTTGCAGCTTGAGGGTTGTAGCTCTCTGCTACTTTACTTTGCCGGGCGGATCTGGCCGGCCAGGTGCGGCTTGATGCCGTCTTTGGCGAGCAGGCGGAAGTCGCTGCCACCGTTGGCGGGCTTGTTCTCGAACTTCACGGTGGCAGGCACGAACATAGGTAGCTTGAATTGCACATCCACGGTGAAGGCGTTTTCCGGCAGCTGGTACTGCAGCTCGGCCAAGCAGCGGGCTTTAGACCACATGCCGTGGGCGATCTGGCGTTTGAAACCGAACAGTTTGGCCGACAGCGGGTATAAATGAATCGGATTACGATCACCGGAGACAGCACCATAGCGACGACCGATATCGCCAGGCACCTTCCATTCCACGGTGTCGGTGGCCGGCTGTGGTTTGGAGGCGTTTTTCTTTTTGCTGCTGTTACCGCCACCGCTGCGGAAAAAGTTCACGGATTCACTTTCCCAGACCCGTTCGCCGCCGGTGCTAACACTGGTGAAAATGGAAAATTCGTAGCCCTTGTCCACTTTTTGCAGGTTGCCCAGGAAGCATTTCACGTTAAGTTGTTCACGCTCGGCAATGGGGCGGTATTGGGTGATGCTGTTGCGTACATGCACCAGACCCATGGCAGGGAAAGGAAAGCCATCGGTAAGAATCAGCGCCATATGTAATGGGAAGGCGTGCATGTGCGGATAGGTCACGGGCAGCTTGCCGTCGGCGGCAAACCCACACACTTTTCGGTAAGCGGCCAAATGTTTTTCATCAAGGGAGACATCATTCAGGCGTAGACCCACGTCCGGCAGGGTGGGGTTACTGCCCGGTTTAACTGTGGCACGTAATACGGCCTTGGCAAAGTTGACCACCATGGGCGGTGTATTACGTAGCTCGCGAAATTTGACCTCACTCATGACTCAATCCTTTCCCGTTGATAGCGTTGCAATGAAAGGCAACGGTGACAGTGAAAAAGAGTATAGAGCAGGGCAGCCGGGTCGCTATTGGCCGTATAGACAGGGTGGCTGGTGAGTTAAGCACAGGGTGCTCGACACAGGGCCAGAAAGGATGAAACTTGTTCAGGAACGGTTTTTGTCTGAACGCCACATGCCCACGCCGAAGTAAATAAGGCGTAGTTGCTTCTCTGCGGTAATCAGCACTTCTTGCTGGCCCGTTTCATCCGTTTCTTCCAGTTCCAACATTTCCTGTGTCAATGCGGTGACATTGTTAACAACCAGGCCTGCCATCATTTGTAGGTCTTCGGCATTAACGTGATCGAGGAAGGGGAAGCGTGCCATGTCCATCGCCAGTTCGTTGGTGAACATGCGGATTTCGCGGCGAATGGCATTGCGCATGGTGGGGGTGCCACTAGCCAGTTCCTTGGATACGAACAGGAAGTGGGCGCGGTTGTTACGCACATAGGTGAAGTAAGTTTCCATGGAGCTGCGCAACATGTGCTCGTTGGGTAATTCCTGCTGGCGTACTTGGCGCATCATCTGACGCAGAGTACGGAAGGATTCGTCCAGCAAGGTGAGGCCCATGGCACTCATGTCCGAGAAATGGCGATAAAAGGCAGTCGGTACTACCCCGGCTTTTTTGGTGACTTCCCGCAGACTCAGGGCAGAAAAGGGGGCCTTTTTGACCACCAGCTCCAACGCAGCCGTCATCAGTGCTTCCCGGGTCTGTCCCCGTTTAGGCTTGCGAGTTCTGCTGGTGCTTTCCTTTGTCATCGTTTTTTGCCTCCAAAATCAGCTGCTTATTCTCTTCTGTGCGGGCTTGTGATGCAACCAATTCCCTATGGCAAGTTATAACACCATGATAAAAAACGACTTTATCTTTTTTGTGAACACGTGTTGACTGAAGGGCAGGGGGTGTGAATAATGCCTACAACTGTTCACTTGAAGGGCCTGACCCATGAGCTCGATAACACAAACATCCAATCGTTTTCAGCAAGGCGTTAACCGTCTTCTGCAGTCCCGTGTGGCCACCATTCTGGCTACTCCTCACGGTGTGGATCGTTATCTGGAAGTATTGAATCCGATGTGGTCGGTCGATGAAGTGCGCGCTGAAGTGGAGCGCGTGGACTATCTCACCGACGACAGTGCCACCGTGACACTACGCCCCAACAGTAATTGGCAGGGGTTTATTCCCGGGCAGTTTGTGCAACTTACCGTGACAATCGATGGCAAGCGTCAAACACGTTGCTACTCCCCGGCAAACTCTGTGCACCGCGCAGATGGCCGCATTGAGTTAACCGTGAAGGCTCATGCTAACGGTTTTGTTTCGCGCTACCTGCGTGAGCAGATGTCAGTGGGGGAAGTGGTGACCTTGTCTCAGGCGGCGGGCGAATTTGCGCTCCCGGCAGAGCGACCTGAACGGGTGTTGTTGATCAGCGGTGGCAGCGGCATTACCCCGGTAATGTCCATGCTACGGACACTCTGTGATGAAGGGTTTTCTGGGCCTGTGACGTTCTTACACTATGCCAACAGCGCGGCTGACATGATCTATGCCTCCGAGCTGGAGAGCATTGCTGAGAGTCATGACAATGTGACTCTGTTGCGTTGCTTCAATGACGAAAGTGAACACGGAGAATTAACGGGCTTGTTTAGCCGTGAACATTTATTCCGTTCCGTGCCGGACTATGCCGAGGCAACGGTTTTCCTGTGTGGCCCGCCGCCGATGATGGCCGCAGTTGAAAAAATATGGGAGGAAGACGGACTTGGCGACCGGCTGCATAAAGAGCAATTCACCTTGGCCTCACCGGATCTGCAAAGCGACAACGTTGCAGGCGAAGTGCGCTTCCTACAGAGCGAACGAGTAGAAGTAAACAGTGGTGCGACTCTGCTTGAGCAAGCAGAAGAGGCCGGGCTAACTCCCCAATCCGGTTGCCGCATGGGTATCTGCCATACCTGCTCTTGCCGCAAGACAGCGGGCAAGGTCCGCGACATTCGTACTGGTGAAATCAGCGATGCCAGTGAAGAAATCATCCAAATCTGTGTGACCGTGCCGGTGGGCACGGTCACGCTGGATATCTAAATCGATCAAGGAAGGCGAGACATTATTATGAGCATTTTTAGCAACCTTACCGCCGAACAATTCGAGACGATTGGCCAGCAATTAGACGAGATCCGTAACCGCGAGCTGGCGGACTTGGGTGAGAAAGACGAAAAGTACATCCGTAGCGTAGTGAAGCGTCAGCGTCAGCTGGAAGTGGCTGGCCGTGGCTTGTTAATGTTGGGTTTCTTGCCACCAGCATGGTTGGCCGGGGTGGCTTGCCTGTCCGCCTCAAAGATCATTGATAATATGGAAGTCGGTCATAATGTGATGCATGGCCAGTATGACTGGATGGGTGACCCGAACCTGAACTCCAGGACATTCGACTGGGATAACACCTGTACTAATAAAAACTGGAAACACACGCATAACTTCGAGCACCACACTTATACCAACGTGCTCGATATGGACCACGATATTGGTTATGGCCTGCTGCGCATGTCTGAAGATCAGAAGTGGGAGCCCCGTTTTCTGTTTAACCCGGTGTTGTCGGTGATTCTTGCCGTGTTTTTCCAGCACTTTGTGGCCGTTCAAAGTCTTAAGTTAGAAGACTATTTGATCAACAAAACCAAGAGCAAAGAAGACATTAAGGCTGAGTTTAAGCCGATTTGGAAAAAAATGCGTAAGCAGTTGGCTAAGGATTATCTGCTCTTTCCCGCATTGGCAGGCCCGTTTGCGCCGCTGGTGTTTGCCGGAAACCTGGCCGCAAACGTGACGCGTAATCTATGGTCCTGCGTGGTGATTTTTAACGGTCATTTCCCTGAAGCGGTAGAGCAATTCGCCGAGTCCGTGGTGGAAAATGAAACTCGCGGCCAATGGTATGTGCGACAGATGCTAGGCTCTGCCAACTTTGAAGGTAGCCGCTTGATGCACTTGATGAGTGGTAACTTGAGCTTTCAGATTGAACACCATTTGTTCCCCGATATTCCGGCGCATCGCTATGCTCGAATTTCCCTTGAAGTACAAGCCATCTGTGAAAAACATGGGTTGCCTTACAATACGGGCTCTTTTATTGGCCAATCGATCAGTACTTGGAAGAGGATTCTCAAGCTGAGCCTGCCAGGCAAGCGCAAAAAAGATGGGCAAGGCCCTGGTTTGCTGAAAGGGTGGCAAGCCAAGGCAGAATCACTGACTTCAACGCCAGAAGCAAAAAACTGTAGCGCGGCCTGAGCCAATACGATTTCTTGGGTAGGCCGGAATGCTGTTCTGGGCCTGCGTCCTTATGCTACTCTCAGGCCCTCTGAGGCTAGTTTTTTTGTTTGGAGACAAGCAAGCGCATGGCAGAAATGACGGATTCCGGTGTGTTGTTACGAATGGCGTACAAAGCCATGGTAAAAGCCGGTATTGATGCTGATGCCGTGTTGGCGGAGGTCGGGCTGGATAAGTCCATTTTGCAGGTTCCGGACCTGCGCACTCCCCACGATGCCCAAGAATGGTTCTGGCAGGCGCTGGAAAAAGTGTCCGGTGATGAGTACGTCGGATTACATTTGGGCGAACATATTCCCGTCTATAAGGGCCAGGTGCTTGAGTACTTGTTCCTTTCCAGCCCGACCTTTGGTGAAGGGCTGAAACGGGCTTTGGACTATCAGCGCTTGCTTTCTGATGCCGCTCAGGGCGAATTGTTTGAGGAAGGTGACCGAGTTTTTCTTAAGCAAAAAATCTGGAGTGTTCGTCTCAGCCATCTCAATGAATGCATGATCATGGGTTTGATCAAGTTCTTCCGCTTCGTCACCGATGATGCATTTGAGCCATTAGAAGTGCATTTCGGCCATCCCCGCCACGCGGATCAACGTGAATACGAGCGCCTGTTTGATTGCCCGGTGAAATTCGACATGCCCAGTGTGGGTCTGTATTTCGATGCCAAACTCATGAACTTGCCTTCCGCGCATCACGAGCCAGAGCTGTTGTACTTGCACGAACAGCTTGCCAGTGAACAGGTGGCCCGGCTTGAGAAGCAGGACTTGGTGGCGCAGGTAAACCGGTTAATTGGTGAATTGCTGGAATCCGGTCATGCCAACCTAGAAGAAGTGGCGGAACGGTTGGGTATTAAGGCACGCCAACTTCGCACCCGGCTGGCGGATGCGGGCACCAACTTTAATCAGTTGGTGGCTGACTACCGTTGCCGTCTGGCAAAACGATTGTTAGCTGGCACCGACGAATCCATCGACGAAATTGTCTATCTCACTGGGTTCTCAGAACCGTCCACCTTTTATCGTGCATTCAAACGCTGGGTCGGGATGACCCCTATCGAATACCGTAAACTGAAGGCGGAAGAGGATGCGATGGGGTAAAAGCCCCCGTGTCCTTGTAAATACAAAACTGAAAAAGCGTAGCTGGCCATTACTGCTACACGGTTGGCGGCGTGATAAAGCGAATCTCATCTGAGCTTCGCTTTTTTTATGTTTGTTTAGATGCTATGGATTAAGCGTTTTTCCGGGCTTTGCGCCCCGTAAGCCGGTTGGGTGTGTAACACGCGAATGATGTTCTAGACTGCCCCGCCTTCACGGGAAAAGCGATCAGCAGGTGAGTGATTATTGCAATCCAGACGTGGGGGCGCATTGCATGAGGTGCCCATATGATTCTTAATCTGTAGGTTCTGTTTGATCTCTTTAGAATTAAGAAGCATCCGCTCTACCGGATAACGGAAGAGCTGACGATGGGCGCTTCCGGTTGCTATTGGTCGGTGCGGTGGGATTCGCCCTCAATGGTGTCGCCGCCGGTAATGGTGCGATCATCATTGCTGGTTGGGCGTTGCTGAAATGGATTGCTTCCCCCGTTTGTATAGTGGGTGCGGGTGTAGGCAAACCCGGCGCCTTTGACGGTGGTGAAACTTTGCAAGGATCCTTTTTGAATCACCTTGTTTGCCATCCAGCGGCGTGAGGCGGGTAACAGTAGGGCAAACCCCACGGTATCGGTAATAAATCCGGGGGTGATCAGCAGTGCGCCGCCGAGTAGCAGCATCATACCTTCGACCATTTCTTGGCCGGGCATTTCACCCTGTTGCATACGCTGATTCAGTCGCACCCAAGTATCCAGCCCCTGGCGACGAAATAGATAACTACCCAGCAAGGCTGTTATCACCGTAGCGAGGATGGTAATGGGCCAGCCAATAGTGCCGGCCACCTGTGCCAGCACCAAGACTTCCAGTAGGGCGAAACCGAAGATAAAGAAGAAGACGCGACCAAAACCCATGGGGTGTCCTGTTTGCTGTTAATAATCAATATGTGGTTATGCTTAGCTCGGAATTCAAGGGGCGGGTTCTTCCGGCAGCCTTTCTTTGCGCTGCTAGAGCGAAAGCCACACTCTTTAGGCTATTACCCATATGAGATCAATCACAAAAAAACCGCACCCTAAGGCGCGGCTCTTTTGTTGATATGTGGCTCGGCGTCACACGGGCTGCGTGAAACGTGTCGCCTACCGCGGACGTTTACGCCCCCAAGAGCATCTGCCCACACACACGTACTACGTTGCCGGTCAGGCCTTGAGATGCCGGGCTAGCAAAGAAGGCGATGGTTTCTGCCACATCTACTGGCTGACCGCCCTGGTTCATGGCGTTCATACGACGGCCTGCTTCACGGATGGTGAAGGGGATAGCGGCGGTCATCTGAGTTTCGATGAAGCCCGGCGCCACGGCATTGATGGTGATGCCTTTCTCGGCGTACTCATCTTTAAAAGCATCGACCATGCCAATTACTGCTGCTTTGGAACAGCCGTAGTTGGTCTGGCCCAGGTTGCCGGCAATGCCCGCGATGGAGCTGATGGAGATGATGCTGGCGCCTTTGCCCAAGCCGCCGCTGGAGAGCAGGGCCTCGTTAATGCGTAGTTGGCTGGCAATATTGATGTTCAATACCATGTCCCAGAATTTTTCCGACATGTTGCCCAGCATTTTATCGCGGGTTACACCGGCATTGTGGACAATCACGTCATAGCCGCCAATGGCCTTCGCTTTTGCGGCGATGGCTGCAGGGGCTTCGTCAGCGGTGATATCCATTTCAAGGGTGTCACCACCGATCTGCGCGGCTACCGTATTTAGGTCATCGGCCATGGGAGGGATGTCCAGCACGGTGACAGAAGCGCCGTCGCGGGACAGAACTTTAGCAATGGCGGCGCCAATACCGCGGGAACCACCGGTAACCAAGGCTTTCTTGCCTGCCAATGGTTTGTCCCAGTTGAAGTTGGCGGCTTTGAAGCCTGCGTCTGAAACACGCACCACCTGGCCGGACACATAAGCGGATTTGGGTGATAGGAAGAAATGCAGTGGGGACGCCAGCTGCGCCTCAGCGCCTTCATCTACATAGATTAGCTGGGCAGTGGCGCCTTTCTTGATTTCCTTGCCCACGGAGCGAGTGAAGCCTTCTAGGGCGCGCTGGGCAACACGCACTGCGCCAGCCTGTTTTTCTGGAGTGCGACCAATAACGACAACGCGGGCGCATTTATCCAGCTTGCGGATCACCGGGTGGAAGAACTCCCACAGAGCTTTTAGCTCGTCTGGGCTCTGGATGCCGGTGGCATCAAATACCAGACCTTTGAATTTAGCATTGTCTTCACGGTTAGCAGTGTAGTTGCCCGCATCAACACCCAGCTTCCCGGCTTTCTTCTGCAATTCGGTGGCGTTGGCGGTGTTGGCAAGAACGGCAACCTGCGCGTCGGGGGCACCTTTAAGGGTTTTCAGTACATTGTCGATGGCTGTGGAGCCCTGGGCGGCACCTACCAGCACGCGTCCTTTGATAAAGGATGCCTGGCCCGGCTGCCAGCGCTCCAGAATAATCGGGATCGGCAAGTTGATGGCACCGAATAGCGCCTTGCCCATGGGAGAGTTGGCAATCGTCTGATAGGTATCGCTCATGGTCCTGTCCTTTTTCCATCGAATGATGAATGTGTTCATTTACCTTAGGGTAAACGAAACGGGTTTAAAGGGGTGCCGCGCAAAGACGGGGTGAAAATACGCCGTCTTTCGTAGGGCAGGAAATCTGCCCCTATCGCACACTGGCGCGTATTGAATCACTGCAGTGTGACTGGTGTATTGACCGGCCCTGACCGTCAAACAGTCGTTTGAGCCAATGAGGCGGGCACGGTAGGGGGTAGACTGCGCCCTGTCGAGTGAATACCGTGGCTAAATTCGCCACCGTTGTCATCGTTGATGACCGTCCATCTCTAGAGGAAAAGATTATGCTGGCAGGTAAAGCCGTTCGTAAGGTCGCCATTATTGGTGGTAACCGTATCCCGTTTGCCCGTTCCAACAGCGCCTACATCGACATCAGCAACCAGGACATGCTGACCGCAGCACTGGATGGTTTGGTGGATCGCTTCAAACTGCATGGTGAGAAAATTGACGAAGTCGCCGCTGGCGCCGTGATGAAGCATGCCCGCGATTTTAACCTGGTCCGCGAATCCGTATTGGGCTCCAAGCTGGCTCCGGAAACCCCGGCCTACGATCTGCAACAAGCCTGCGGAACCGGCCTGGAAGCCGCTATCCTGGTCGCCAACAAGATCGCTTTGGGACAGATCGACTGCGCCATCGCCGGTGGTGTGGACACTACTTCTGACGCGCCGTTGGGTGTGAACGAAGATGCCCGGAAGGTGTTCATGGCGTTGAACCGCGCCAAGACCAATGGCGAACGTGCCAAGCTGGGTTTGAAGCTGCTGAATCCGAAATCTCTGATGCCCGATGTTCCTAAAAACGGCGAGCCGCGTACCGGCCTGTCCATGGGTGAGCACCAGGCAATTACTGCCGCCGAGTGGGGCATTTCCCGTGAAGCGCAGGATGAGCTGGCATGGCGCTCTCACCAGAACTTAGCCAAGTCCTATGAAGATGGCTGGCAGAATGATTTGGTCACGCCTTTCAATGGCCTGGAACGCGACAACAATATGCGTGGCGATTCTACCTTAGAAAAGCTGGCGACTCTTAAGCCTTGCTTTGGTGGTCCTAACGGCACCATGACCCCGGCCAACTCCACCCCGCTAACTGACGGAGCGTCTGTTGTTTTGTTGGCTTCTGAAGAGTGGGCTAAAGAGCGTGGTTTGCCCGTGTTGGCTTACATGACTATCGGTGAAGCTGCAGCGGTAGACTTCATTGGTAAAAAAGAAGGCCTGTTGATGGCGCCGGCGTATGCGGTGCCAAGCATGCTAGACAAGCTTGACTTGAGCCTGCAGGACTTCGATTTCTATGAAATCCATGAAGCCTTCGCTTCTCAGGTACTGTCTACCCTGAAAGCATGGGAAGATGAAAGCTTCTGCAAAGAGCGCCTGGGCCGCAAGAAGGCATTGGGTAGTATCGATCGCAGCAAGCTGAACGTGAAAGGTTCCTCACTGGCTGCGGGCCACCCGTTTGCTGCCACCGGTGGCCGTATTATCGCCAACGCGGCCAAGTTGCTGAACGAAAAAGGCTCCGGCCGCGCACTGATCTCCGTGTGTGCTGCTGGTGGCCAGGGTGTGGTTGCGATTATCGAGAAGTAATCCTCCCTTTTGTTAATAAAAAAACCGGCCAAGTGGCCGGTTTTTTTATGCCGTTCTTTATACCGCCCTGCGGCTGCCTCAGGGTTCTCGTAACAGGAGAGTGCGATGACACTCGCCCTCTCTTTCTCTCGGCCCCGCGTTAATCCTCAATAGATCCCTCGTGTCGTTGTTTCAGGCGATCTGGCCGGTGTGGTGGTTATGTCGGGTTCTCCTCTGAGTTATTCATAGAGCGAGAGGTGTTAAGCGATAGAAGGGTATTGGTGGGTCAGGGAAGGCGTGTGCAAATCCTGCCGGTGGGTTCAGGTCGGTGTCAGCCTGCATTCAGGTTCCATTCAGCTTGGCCAGTTATGGTTCACCCGACCTCAACGAAAAGGAGAGTAAACATGACTTTGACCAAGACAACCTTGATTGCCGCCGTATTGGGTGTGGCTTCTGTCGGTGTGCTGCAAGCTGATGACGTGCCTCATAGCAAGATCGATTCGCTAGTGAAGGACGGGACTATCCAGTCGCTGGATAAACTCGATAAGGTAGCATTAGACAAGCACCCTGATGCGAAAATCACCGATACGGAGCTGGAAAACGAGTATGGCCGTTACCTCTACCAGGTTGAGCTGCGCGACCCGCAGGGCGTGGAGTGGGAACTGGACATTGATGCCAGCAACGGTGATGTGCTGGGCGAAGAGAAGGACTGAGTCCTTGCTTGTTCACACCTTGCCGGGTCAGCGGCCACGTAACAGCAGGGCGATACTTGTCGCCCTGCTTTGCGTGTGTTCATTGTCCAGTGCGGCTGATGACATTAGCCAGGATGAGGCCTTGCAGTTACGTCAGCAGGGCGAAATTGTGGCGTTTTCCTCTTTGTTGGAAACCCTGAAGCTGCGCTATCCACAAGGGCGTGTGCTGGAGGTTGAACTGGAGCGCGACGATGGCCAGTTGATCTATGAGATTGAATTACTGACCGGAGACCGGGTGGTCCGTGAGATTGAGATGGATGCCCGCACCGGCCAGGTTCTTGATGACGAGCGTGACGACTGATGCGCATCCTGTTGGTGGAAGACAGTATTGCGTTGGCGGATCAACTTATGCCCATGTTTCGCGAACATGGCTACGCGGTGGATTGGTTGGCGGATGGCCGTGATGCCTTGCCGGCACTCAATGATGATCCGTTCGATCTGGTGATTCTGGACCTGGGATTGCCGGGCCTGGATGGCCTGCAGGTGCTTGAGCAGTGGCGTGTAGAAGGGCAGGCGGTCCCTGTGCTAATTCTCACCGCCCGTGATAGCTGGGCTGAACGCATTGAAGGTTTGCAGAGCGGTGCCGATGACTACCTGGCCAAACCGTTTCATCCGGACGAGTTGTTATTACGGGTGCAGGCTTTGTTGCGACGCACTCATGGCCGCGCCAATACATCTCAGCTTACCGCGGGCACCTTTACGTTGGATGAAAATCGACACAGCGTCTGGTCAGGGGAAGAGGAAATTAGGTTGACTGGCGCGGAGTTTCGAATGCTTCGTTACTTCATGCATAACCCTGACCGGTTACTCTCGAAAGGGCAGCTGGCTTCTCACTTGTACGATAACGAAAGCGACCGCGATTCTAATGTGCTGGAAGTGCATGTGAATCGCCTGCGCCGCAAGCTGGGTAAAACTGTGATTGAAACCCGCCGTGGCCAAGGCTACGTTTTTACCGGTAAAGCACAATGAGATCCATGGGCCGCCGGCTGGGAATCAGCCTGTTCGTCAGCTTGCTGCTGGCAGGTGGTTTGATCATCCAAGGAACGCTGTGGTGGCTGGAGCGCGATCAACGCCAGACCCTGAGCCTGCAATTGCGCGATGACGCCGCTGGGGTGCTGGCGGCATTAGTGGCTGGCCCGCAAGGCCACTTGAGTTTGGATACGACACGTCTGCATCCCGCCTATCGGCGCCCCTTGTCTGGGCGTTATTTTGTGGTGTTGCTGGGCGAGCAGCGCTGGCGTTCCCGTTCGTTGTGGGATCAGCAATTGGCAGCGCCTTCGCAAGTGGGCGTACACCCTGATTTGCAACCCGGGCCGGCGGATCAGCAACTATTGCGTTTTCGTGGTGAGTACCAAAAAGAAGGGCAGGCTGTCACCGTGGTGGTGGCTCAGGATTACACGCCGGTTCTGAAAACCTATAACCAGACGCGCACCGTGGTGTTGGTGGCCTGGGTGGTAGTGTTGCTGCTGCTGGCGGGTATTCAGCAGTGGCTATTACGCCGGGGGTTGGCTCCCCTGCGCCGGGCGCGGGATGAAATCGAACAGCTGCGCGGCGGTGAACGCCATGAGTTGAACGAACAGGTAGCGCTGGAATTGCATCCTTTGGTGGTGGAGATCAATCGCCTGCAGCGCCATACAGAGCAACAGCTACAGCGTTCCCGCCATGCCCTGGGCGACTTGGGGCATGCACTGAAAACCCCGCTCGCCATTCTCAAAAACCGCTGCACACAGGAGCTGGCCGCGTCTGATCCGGCGCTATACGCCATGCTGACCGAGCAGCTGGGGCAGATGGAAGCTAATATTCGTCGTGCTCTAGGGCGCGCTCGGGTCGCGGCCGGAGTGGCAACCCGTAACCGGTTTTGTCCGGCGGAGGATATTCCCTTGCTGCTTGGCACGCTGGAGCAGGCCCACCAGCGGGATCTGGACATCCATCTGGACATGGCGCCGCTGCCGGCCCAGCCGTTTGACCGTGATGACATGCTGGAAGTGTTGGGCAACCTGTTGGATAACGCCTTTAAATGGGCAAATCAACGTGTCAAGGTGATCGCGAAGAGCGACATGGGTGACGACGGACACAGACAGTTGATTCTGTGTGTGGAGGATGATGGCCCCGGCATTCAGGCGGAGCGTCAGGATCAGGTTTTGCAACGGGGGCTGCGCTTGGATGAGCGCGCCGCCGGCCACGGGCTGGGGCTATCCATTGTCAGTGATACAGTGGCGGCCTATGGCGGCTCATTGGTGCTGGATGATAGTTCACTGGGAGGCTTACGAGCTTGCTTACGCTTGCCTGCTCCGCACAGTGAAAGCACTGGTTTTCAGAGAGAACAGAAAGCGTGATGTGCATTCACCACGGGTGAATATTCAAATACATATCTGAGCAGGAGGGGTCATGAAGGGGGAGTCCATGCAGCGTCAATGGAGTAGGGGGCTGGCTGTGCTGCTTTGCCTGTTGTTGAGTTGTGTGGCCTTGGCAGAGCCTGTGGCTCTGGATGCACAGCTCAGCGAGTATGCCTATCCCTACCCGGTTCAGAGGTTAACCGTTGCCGATCAGCAGCAGCGCCTGGAGATGGCCTACATGGACGTGCAGCCGCAAAAAGCCAATGGCGAAACGGTCCTGTTACTGCACGGCAAGAACTTCTCCGGGGCGTACTGGAAAAGCACCATGGATGCGTTGCTGGAACAAGGGTATCGCGTGGTGGTGCCCGACCAGATCGGGTTTGGTAAATCGTCCAAGCCGGACCGTTTTCAGTACAGCTTTCAGGTGCTGGCGGATCAGACTCGCCGGCTGCTGGATTCCCTCGAGATAGAGCGGGCCTCTGTTGTCGGTCACTCCATGGGTGGCATGCTTGCCACCCGTTTTGCGCTGATGTTTGCGCAGCGCACAGACTCGCTGACACTGGTCAATCCCATTGGCCTGGAAGACTGGAAACAAAAACAGGTACCTTGGCAGTCCGTGGATGCTTGGTATGAAGGGGAGCTGAAGAAAACCCCCGAGAAGGTTAAAGCGTACATGACGCGCAGTTATTTTGATGGTCAGTGGAAAGCGGATTACGAGCCGTTACTGGCGTTGCAGCAAGGCTGGATTCGCGGCCCTGACTATCCGTTGATTGCCTGGAACTCAGCCCTGACCTACGACATGATTTATAGCCAGCCGGTGGTGCATGAATTTGACCGCCTGGCCGTGCCAACCCTGCTGATTATTGGTAATCGTGACCGCACCGCATTGGGTAGCAATCGCGCTCCTGAAGCAATGCAGGATAAGTTGGGGTTATATGGCGCGCTGGGTCGGCAAGCGGCACAGAGCATCCCGGAGGCAAGCTTGGTGGAACTGGACGGTATTGGCCATGTGCCACAGTACGAAGCGTTCGAAGATTACATCAAGGCACTGACAACGTTCTTGGCCAGTAATCGCTGATGCCAGAACCCGGCATCGTTTGCAGGCAAGCGTTCAGTGTTGCTTTAGGGCGGAGACCCTAGAAAGGGATCTCCGCTTGGCTTCTGGGGACCCTGATTCTTTACACGCCAGAGAGAAAGACGCTCCGTTTATACCTTTGCACTAATCTCGCGATAAACCTTATTTGAGCGCCGCCATAATCAGCGATACCGCCTGCTGGCTCACCGCTTCCATGTCGTCCCGGTTTACATAGACCCCATCAATGAACAACTTGCAGAGGCCGTGGATAGTCGCCCAGCTGGCCTGAGCCACCCGCAGGGGGTCTGTGTCAGTGGGCAGGCGCCCCTTAACCAGAGGCTGTAACCCTTCGGCATAGCGACGAAAGCTGCGGTAAGCCACCGCTTTCAGATCGTCTGTGGGGTTGCCGCTTTTCCAGATGGTGCGCCCGAACATCAGCTCATATTGTTCTGGGTTTTCGGTGGCGAAACGCAGGTATTCGACTACGAAAGCCTGGATGTCTGGTTTGCTGGCGGCGGCTTCTAGCTGGTGCTCAATAATGGTGTCCAGCTGCGCAAAGGCTTGGGCGGCAAGCGCGCAGAGTAGTGCATTCTTGTCGCGGAAATGATGGTAGGGCGCAGTACGCGAAACCCCGGCTCGTTCGGCCAGCTTGCGCAGTGACAACCCTTCTATGCCCTGCTCATTGAGCAGGGTGTTGGCTTCCTGCAGTAGGGTGTCATGCAGGTCTCCATGGTGGTAGCGAGCGCTTTGGGTCATGCGTGTCCTGTCTTTAGGCGATATATTGATTTTGTGTCTTATGCAGACGGCATAGAGATGCTTGTAGGCTGGGTAAGGTGAATTGTCTCTCGTGCCATCTTGACACTGTCAAAATAACGCCTAAGCTTGACACTGTCCAGATTAATCAACGCGTAGCCATCTGTGGTGCAGATGCCTTTGGAGACAACACCATGACAGCCAACCGCTATTCCAATCTGCTTTCCCCGCTGGATCTGGGGCATACCCAAATCAAGAATCGGGTGATCATGGGGTCTATGCATACGGGTCTTGAAGACCGTTTTTGGCAGTTCCCCAAGCTGGCGGCCTATTTTTCCGAGCGGGCCCGCGGGGGGGTTGGCTTGATCGTGACGGGCGGTTTTAACCCCAACAAAAAAGCGTGGTTCTATCCATTTGCCGGGTTGTTCAACAGCCGCTTCGATGTACGTAATCACCGCAAGGTGACCGATGCGGTACACCAGGAAGGAGGCAAAATTGCCCTGCAAATTCTCCATGCAGGCCGTTATAGCTATCATCCATTCTCCCGTTCGGCTTCGGCGATTAAAAGCCCGATCAACCCTTTCAAGCCCAAGGCTATGTCCACCAAGGAGGTGGAGCAGACGGTCAAGGATTTTGCTCACACGGCATTGCTGGCCAAGAAAGCCGGCTATGACGGTGTGGAAATCATGGGCTCCGAAGGCTATTTGATCAATCAGTTCACTGCGCCGTGTACTAATAAACGTACTGACAAATACGGTGGCAGTGCCGAAAACCGTCGCCGTTTCCCTGTGGAAATTGTTCGTGAAGTACGCAAGCAATGCGGTGACGATTTCATTGTGATGTTCCGTATTTCCGTAGTCGATCTGGTGCCGGACGGGGCGACCCGTGAAGAAGTGTTAGCGCTGGCTAAGGAAGTGGAAGCGGCGGGTGCAAGCTTACTCAATTCCGGTATTGGCTGGCACGAAGCACGCGTGCCCACCATCGTCACGTCTGTTCCCCGCGCCGCCTTTGTGGAAGCGACACGGCAAGTGAAAGAGGTGGTCTCGATTCCGGTGGTGGCCTCCAATCGCATTAATGACCCGGGTGTGGCAGAAGCGATTTTGGTCGCTGGCCAGGCAGATGCCGTGTCCATGGCGCGCCCATTGCTGGCGGACCCGGATTTCGTCAAGAAAACCGAACAAGGCAAGGCGGATGAGATCAATACCTGCATCGCCTGTAACCAAGCGTGCCTTGACCATACGTTCCAGCTTAAGCGGGCTTCCTGCCTGGTAAACCCCCGTGCCTGCCATGAAACCGAGTTGTTGTACCTTAAAACGGCAAAGCCGAAAAAAATTGCCGTTGTTGGTGCTGGCCCGGCGGGCTTGTCGTGTGCCACGGTGGCGGCAGAGCGTGGCCATGCGGTGACGTTGTTTGATCAGGCGGGGGAAATCGGTGGCCAGTTCAATATGGCCAAGGTGGTCCCAGGTAAAGAAGAATTTCACAACACCATTCGTTATTTCAGCAAAAAGTTGGAAACCACCGGTGTCACCACGAAGTTGAACACCCGGGTGGAAATCGCCGATCTTGAAGCGGCGGGCTTTGACGAAATTGTTATTGCCACCGGTGTGCTGCCGCGTACGCCGGACATTCCTGGTGTGGATCATCCCAAGGTGTTGTCCTATGTGGATGTGTTGCGTGGCAAAGCCAAAGTAGGTGAAAAAGTGGCAGTCATCGGTGCCGGCGGTATCGGTTTCGATGTGTCTGAATTTTTGGCCGAACATCCCCGTGAAGGCGAGCAGCCGTTACCGGAATGGATGAAAGAGTGGGGCGTGGACATGGCCGGCGATACCGCTGGTGGCCTGGTTGAACCCGCCCCTGAAAAGCCGGCACGCCAGATTACCCTGCTGCAGCGCAAGCCTACGCCATTGGGTAAAGATCTGGGCAAAACCTCTGGTTGGGTGCACCGTGCCACACTGAAATCCCGTAACGTGGAAATGCTGAAGAACTGCAGCTACGAAAAAATTGATGATGCGGGCCTGCACATCAAGATCGGTGAAGAAAGCCGAGTGCTCGACGTGGATAACGTCATTCTGTGTGCCGGCCAAGAATCATTGCGAGAGTTGTACAAGGAAGACAGCAGCAATTTCCACTTGATTGGTGGTGCAGATTTGGCCGCTGAACTGGATGCCAAACGCGCAATAAAGCAAGGGGCGGAAGTGGCTGCGAAGCTTTAAGCGCCCCGACAAGCTGTAAGCGAACAGGAACATAAAAAGCCCCGATATTCGGGGCTTTTTATGTTAGCGATTGATAAAAAATGTGCGCCATCCATGCGCATCATTTTCTTGCAGCTGTCCGTTCAGATGTTGGCCCGTAACCGGCGGGTCTTGAAACTGCCAACGCCCATGGTTGCGATAACCTTGAACAGGGCGAGTAATACGCTTTCGTTTGGTTTGGGCTCTTTGCCGGCACCCATGCGGTGTAGCTGACGGGTATACCAGGACACTTCCATCATGGCCATTTCATCAATGGCTTTAATGCCGGTTTTACGCGGGGTGACGCGGCTGACAACACCTTCTCGGCCAGCTTGAATGGCGTTGGGTAGGTCGGGTTCAACGGCTAGAGGACGAGCAATGCCGATGACGTCGGTCGCGCCACTATTTACGGCTTCGGCCATGGCTTTGGCCGAGCGGAAGCCTCCGGTAACCATCAGCGGAACGGAAACCCGCTTGCGAATTTCATTGGCGTAATCGAGGAAGTAGGCTTCCCGGTTGACGGTGCTTTCGCGCACGCCTTTGGCGCCTGCCATGACCGGGTTTTCGTAGTTGCCGCCGGAAATTTCCAGCAGGTCTAGGCCTTCATCCGCGAGGGTTTTGGCTACGGTCATGGATTCTTCTTCGCTGAAGCCCCCGCGCTGAAAATCGGCGGAGTTGAGCTTGATGCTTACCGGGTAGCCCTCACCCACCTCCTTACGAATAGCGCGATAGATTTCCAGTGGGAAGCGCATGCGATTTTCCAATGAGCCGCCCCATTGGTCTGTGCGACGGTTATGGTGGCCGGACAGGAATTGGCTTACCAAATAACCATGGGCACCGTGAATTTGTACGCCGGTGAAACCGGCTTTCTTACAGATGCTGGCGGTGCGGGCAAAACGTTGGATGATGTCTTGAATTTCTTCTTCAGTCAGCGCGCGGGGAGTTTTAAAGGCACTTTTCAGTTCCTTGCCAAAGGGTACGGCAGAAGGAGAGAGGGTATCGCCGCTGGCCAGCATACGAGGGATTTGCTTGCCGGGATGATTCAGTTGCACCCAGATAGCGCCGCCCTGAGATTTGCCTGCCTCTGCCCAACGCTTTAGTAGTGGCATGTCACGCTCATCTTCCACCACCACATTGTTTGGCTCACCGGTATGGCGGCGATCAATCATGATGTTTCCGGTAATGTTCAGGCCGGTGCCGCCCTTTGCCCAACGGGCATAGAGACGTTCCAGCTTCGGAGTAACATGATTATCGATAGTGCCCAGTGCTTCGCTCATGGCGGATTTACCGAAGCGGTTGGGTAGGGTAACGCCGCAGGGTAGTGTCAGAGTCTGGCTCAGGGTATCAGCGTGGCTCACAGTGTTTTCTCCGGTGGTGACTAACTGTGACGGCAAGGTTTGCCGCAACGGTATAGTTTGATGGTGGTCAAACTATAAGCTAGTTTTATAATCGTCAAACTGTTTCTCGTGGGGGGTGTGGGTTTTGGCACAGGAAGACACGGTGACGGCGGATCAGCTTGCTGTAGCCTTTCGTGCACTGTCGAACCCCAATCGGTTGAGGATCTATCAGGTTATTGTGGATCATTGCCGCGAGCATGGTCAGGCGGACCTTGCCAATGTGCCGGCAGGCTGTGCCTTTGGGGATTTCATGCAACGATTAAATATTGGTGCGTCAACGGTATCTCATCATGTTCGGGCATTGTCGGATGCGGGTTTAATTCGGGTTGAACGCGAAGGCCGCCGTCGGTTTTGCCATGCGGAGTCGATGATGCAAAGTCGGTTGGCGCATTTTTTTGAAATATAAGGGTACCAAGTACCAGGGGTATGTAATGGCAGTAAATCTATGGGCTCTTTACGGTTGATGACTTAATAAAGTATTTAGCTGTTATCGCTGTCTTGGAGTGACGCCACTCCCCTCCGGCCACTCCCCCACCCGCCATTCCCCGCCTCGTTGCTGTTTGAATAATGTCGGAGTGCAGCAAGGTTATGCCTTCTATATTCGGTTAATCAAAAAAGCCGCTTCTGACTAATATCAGAAACGGCTTTTTATCAGAAGGTATTGCTCGGGCAATGTTACTTCAATTCTTTGGAACTAAGCCCCAATATACGGCGAGCGATAACGAGTTGTTGAATTTGTTGGGTGCCTTCAAAGATATCTAGGATTTTTGAATCACGGGCCCACTTTTCTAGCAGTTCATCTTCGGTGTAACCCAAACTGCCTGCTAATTCCACACAGCGTAAAGTAATGGCATTACCAACACGCCCGGCCTTGGCTTTTGAAATGGAGGCCTCCAAGGTGTTGGCTTTCTTATTGTCGGCCATCCATGCCGCCTTCACAGCAAGCCAATAGGCCGCCTCCCAGTCAGCTTCCATCTTGTAAATTTCCGCTTCTACTGCGGAGCAGTTGTCTACCGGTTTACTGTAATCGTAGTTGATACTGTCTTTGAGTAACTCCTTGATGCGCTCTAGGGAGGCCTTGGCACAACCAATGGCCATGGCCGCCACCAGCGGGCGTGTATTGTCGAAGGTCTCCATGACACCCGCAAAGCCTTTCTTGGTGTCGATCTCCGGGGTGCCGAGCAGATTTTCTGCTGGTACCCGGCAGTCCACAAAATTTATCGCTGCGGTGTCGGAAGCACGGATGCCGAGCTTCTTCTCAAGGCGTGCCAGTTCCATGCCCGGGGTGCCCCAGTCTACGACGAAAGACTTGATGGCCGCGCGGCCCAGTTTTGGGTCCAGTGAGGCCCATACCACCACGCAGTCGGCGCGTTCTCCGGAGGTCACAAAAATTTTCTCACCATTGAGAATGTAGTGGTCGCCGTCCTGTTTAGCGGTGGTGCGAATGGCTGCGGAGTCGGAGCCGCAGCCGGGCTCGGTGATGGCCATGGCGGCCCATTTGCCTTTAAAGCGTTCCAGTTGTTCGTCGTTGGCTACTGCCGCGATGGCCGCGTTACCTAGACCCTGGCGGGGCATGGCCAACAGGAAGCCGGTATCGCCGTAGCACATTTCCATGGCACCCAAGCATACGCCCATGTTAGCGCCATTTTTGACGCTGCCGTCATCTTGAACCTTGCCGCTACCGGTGGTGGCGGCGCCAGCGGAATTGGCCGGGTCGCCTTCGTTAAAGCCATCCAATACCGAGGCGAGCATATCCAATTCTTTCGGATATTCGTGCTCACCGCGGTCATACTTGCGCGACAGCGGACGGAGAGTGCTTTGGGCTACCTGATAGGCGTTGTTAATTAGGGGTTTAAACTTCTTGGGAATTTCAATATTCATGGTTGTCTCCCTCCTTACAGGTGTAGGCCGCCGAAGGCGATACCCACAGCACGCAGATCCCGATACCAGCGTTCCACCGGGTACTCTTTAGTGAAGCCGTGGCCACCGAGCAGTTGCACGCCGTCGGTACCGATTTTCATGGCTTTATCTTTGACTAAGGTACGCGCCAGGTGGGTTTCTCGCTGGAAGCTTTTGCCCTGTTCGGCACGGCTGGCGGCGCGGTAGGTGAGCATGCGCATGGCATCTAATTCGATGGCCATATCGGCGATCATGAATGCCACAGATTGACGGTGGCTGATGGGTTCGCCAAAGGCGGTGCGTTCGTTGCAGTAGGGGCCAACGTAATCGAGTACCGCCTGGCTCGTGCCAATGGCCATGGCACACCAGGCTAGAGTGCCCAGATCTACAAAAGCGCGATAATCAAAATCGTCATTGCCCAAACGGTTGTCTGCTGGGATGCGGACCTCGTCCAGTTTCAGTGGGCGTTGGCTGCTGGCGCGGATGCCCATGGAGGGATCGTTACCGGCAGTGAGCCCGTCGTTGCCACCTTCCACAATGAACACAGCCGGGCCGCTATCGGTTTGTGCCGCTATCAGGAAGATTTCTGCTTCGGCCGCCAATGGCACCAGAGATTTCTCCCCGTTAAGAATGTAATCGTTGCCATCTTTGCGTGCGGTGGTGGCCAGCACCATTGGGTCGAACAAGGGACGCGGCTCGCATACAGCAATGGTAGCTTTGGGCGGATTTTCTTCCGCGAAGCTGCTTAGATATTTGTCTTGTTGCTGCGCGGTGCCCCACTGGGTCAGGGCATTGGCCACGCCCATGGGAGCAAGAATCGCTACCGCTTGGCCCATGTCGCCGTGGGCCAGGTCTTCTGCCAGCAGCATGCTGGTAACGGTGGATCTCTCGGTGGCTGCACCCCCGAGCGCTTCCGGTACCGCGAAGAAGTTAAGGCCCAACTCTTGAGCCTGACCAATAACCTCATCACTAGTCTGCTGTGCGGCGTCGGCGTGTTCGGCCTGCTCACGCAGCACGTCCATGGCAAAGCCTTGAACGCTGTCGCGGATCATCTGTTGTTCGTCGGTAATGCCAAGGTCGAACAGATCGCGGGTATGGCCGGGCGCGGCCAGGCGCTGGGGCTTGTTGCCTGAGCTAGCCGATTTGAACGCACGGGCGGTGGTGGTGAGTACCTGGAACCCGCTTTTGGTGAGGGTGTAGGCAAGCCGTTCGACACTTTTGCGCATGCCGATCTTGTCGAGTACTTCCGAGCAGGCCAGGCGGTTAAGCGCGGTTAGCGCATACCCCACTGCATTTCTCGCCATGGTGAAACCTCATTGTTGTGTCTATGGATTGCACTCGATTATGGCGAGATGGGGCAGAGCCACATTGACCAGTGTGACTGGCTGGCCGGGCATAGTGGCAACAGCCCGGCGCCACAGGCCTAGCCATTGGTAGGATTAGAGGGTATGGGAGGTAAGGGGCAATAGTAGCGGGCCACATTAGATGTGTTGTTTTAAAGAAAAAGCAAAAGCCGTTTACGGCAGAGATTGCGGAATAAGCACGGCAATCTGTTTTTTCGGAGGAAAAATGTCTTCTGCTCAATGTGTTACTTTCAATTAGATCACACGGAGAGGGCAGCTGCCGTATGGCACCTATCCCTCCCGCATGGTCTTGTTATTGCTGCTGATGCAGTTTTTTCAAAGGTTTTCGTACCGGTTCATATCGAGAATGCCAGCCTGGGTTGGCTCGTGCTTTTCCAGATACTGGTTCAGCGCATGGAAGTATTGCCAAAACTCAGGGTGAGTGCGGCGAATACCGTAGGCATCCACTAGTTCGGTAAAATCTTTCTCCGTTTTCACCGCTTCCATTTGAGTAACGAAAGCCTGCAGCTGATCTTCCTGCACCAGGAACATGAAGTTGGGATAGCTCGCCAAGACGCCGGGATACAGGGTTAAGGTGTCCAGTGGCGGTTGGTAGCGCAGAGATTCACCCATCATGAACGCGACATTGGTGTGTGCCCGGTTTCGGAATAAGGAATAGATTTCCTGTTCACCCTTGTTGCCCCTTACGTGGATCATGCTGACTTCCGGCATGAAATTGACGGCTTGCAGGTTGGCCGCGCGCCGTGAAGAGATACTGCTGAGGATGTGGTCTGCGTCCTGTTTCCAGGCAGAGACATTGGGCCGTTGGCAGTTTTCACCGTCACAACGGTTTATCGGGTCTGGGCGGGCGTTTAGTTTGGCAAATTGAACCAGCAGATTATTGTTGAACTCGTTCATTGGGGTGCTGGTATCGAACTGGATACTCGTGGGCAGATCCGTATCTACGGATTCATAACTGATCGCCAACCGCAGTTTCCCGGTGTTTTGATACCAGTTGGCCAACACGAGTTGGCGCAGTTTTGCTGGGAGGTAGCGGAGCGTGTTCTGTTCTGCGCCATTACGGATCAGATCAAAGTAGAGGCGAGTCTGCGCCTGATGGGACACGGATCCGAAAACATTAAAGTTCACCACTAGGTTGTAATAGCTGCGTTCGAATAACGGGTAATCCATCACCCAGGTCGTTAAAGGCAAGTCGCCGATCAGGCCTTTGCGTACCGAGGAGTTATCGTGGTGACGGAAGATGGTTAGTAGTGCATTGCGATTATCCCCATCGCCATCCCACAATGAATCCCAATCTGGGCCTTTGGGTTTATTGGTGCCATAGGCCTGTTTGCGAGCTTTCAGGTAGTCGTTACGTTTTTCACTGTACTTGAGCCACTGTGGCCCTAAAGCCAATAGGTCATCGTCTTGACCGGGTAAGCCCAACAGATCACTGACTTGCGCGCGGTAATTGTTATCGGTGATGTAAAGGTCCTGTTCCGGGGCCTGAAACACGGCCCAGAAATGATCGCGAATTACATCGGTGGCTACTTGCCCGCGACAAACCGGACCGCGAATGAAGGTACGAACAAAGTATTCGGCTTCATCCAGCATAAACTGGTAGCGGGCCCGGGCTGGGATAGCGGAAAAGGTAACAAAGGGATTGGCACGTTGTTCGTAGCCATAGCCTGGTAACGTTTCCACGCTCCAGTCAGTGCTGAAGAAGTGCTCTTTGGTCCTAGCCAGTTTGTCCTTGGCTAGGCCAAAGGTAATGTGTGTTTTGTGCACTAAGGTGCCGGGCACAGGTGCAATACGGTACCAGAAATTTTCCGGTGGCATGCCATTGGGGCGATCGGTGGCTACTGGCTTAATCGGCTCCCCGGGAGGGGTGCTAGAGCGATGAAGTTTAAAAAAATGTGCCGGCTTGCTGTCTTGACCTTTGTCCAGGTACAGGTGGGCAAGAAAAAGGTGTTCGTATAGCCAGCGGGCCACCAGCTGGTGTTTTAGGTCTCTTTGGTTGAGAAAAGCTTCCCAGTCGGCAATCAGTTGCTGCTCTTCGTTGGTGGGAGTAATTATTTTAGGCTCCAAAGGGGCCCCTTGCTCCAACCATTGACGGATGGTCGTAAATTCGCTGTCGGTCAGCCCTGCGACCGCCAATGGCATGCCTTCCATGGGGTGACTTTCGGCATAGTCATCGAATTCATCTGGTGCGGGGCATTCGTTCTGCCGAGCTAGGCCCAAGACAATATCGTCTGGAAGTTTCTGGTTCGGTTTAAAACTGTGTTTTTTTCCTAACGCCAGCATTTGATAAAGCAAAGAATCCTGCAGGCCAGAGGTGCTGTCGATGACAGAATAGAAGCCCTTGTCACGCCATTGTGCCGTGGTTTGTGCATCCTTGAACAAGCGCGTTGGGGAGATGGTTTGAGTACGAGCCCCATCGTAAACGTTTTTCTTGCTGGCCCCCCGGTCTAGGCCTTCTACCGCTTCAAGTTTCAATTGGCAGGGGGCGTCATAGCAGCCATGACAGGCTAAACATTTCTTTTCGAAAATAGGATGAATGTCGTCATGGTAATTGGGTGAGGTATTGGTGAGGTACTTGGGAGGGAGCGGGGCGCTGGTAACCGGTGCAGACAGAGCGCAAAGCAAAAAGAACAATATCCCTAGTGAAAAGGGGCCATGTGAATCCCAATGGTTTTTCATATTCCCGAATCTCCCTATAACGGATTGACAGTGTAGCGGGGGCGGACAGAGCCGGCCATGGCTGGCCCCCTATCAGCATCTGTTGTTTTGTAAAAAGCCGAAAATTGGCGGTTAGAAGCAATGCGCCCTTTATAGCATCCAGAACATAGTGGCAGCCCAACCGATCAGGACGGCGATAACGGCGGCGGCGGTGAGTTGATGCCTTAGGTGTCGATACCAAGTGGGGAGTGTGTCATTGAATACCATCTGTTCTGTGCCCCACACGAACATAAGCCCGGCGGCGAGCATGGGCAGCGATAGTTCCAACGGAAGTAGCAGGGAAAGCCATGCCAATAACGCCGGTATCAGACCAAATAGTAGTGTTGGGTACTGGTTGCTGTAGGGCATTTTATCGAGCGCCCTGCCCCAATGAATGGCGCCGAGAAAGGCCAGTACAATGGCGGAGTAGGTGGCCAGAGCATGCAGTGCCCAGCTGCCGGTTTGGGCAAACCAAGATAGCCCAGCCATGCCATAAAAGGGGATAAGTCCAGAGTAGGACAGGGCTTTGGCACGACGGATATTTTTTTCCTGACGTGTGCGCACAGTGTCGATTCCAACGGATGGTTTTTTCTATTATCGATGATGCAGAGTGAAGGTTAAGGCAAGGAGGGGTAGCCAACCCAGGGTTGGGCTTTCAGGTGGCGGGGGAGGTATAGCGGGTGTGCCGGCTCCCCGGAGCGATTAAGGCGAATGTAATGCATGGTAGGCAATTGGCGGACCACCTGCACGGCGCGGTCGTTAAAGCGTCCATGGTTGCCCCAAGCCGCCACGACTAGGTCGGCCTGACGGGCCAAGCGGCGTAGCCAGGCGTCATTTTGTGGGCCCACGGGGTCTGCGGCAGAAAATAGATCCTTTGGGTAAGTTGCCCGATATGCGAACAGGTTGGCCACGCACAGTCCTGAGTAGCCCCAATCCTGGGCAAAGCCCATGCAGCGACGAATGGTGGGGTTGTCTTGGTGGGGATCAGTGGTGGAGGGGTTGAGGCCAATCAGCAGCATAAAATCATCACCTTCCCCCCACTGGCGCCAGAGCGCATAGCGGTACTGTCCACAGCGTGAAAAGTTGGCGTGACGTTGCAGATTATCGGCTGTCTTGGTCATGGCTGCGTATTATAAATCTCTGGCACAGTGAAGGCTAAGGGCACTTAAACAGGCTAAGAGTATGGAATTTAAAGATGTGATGGCCCGGCGCCATAGTGTACGGGCATTTACCGACCAGCCAGTAAGCGAAAAGGTGCTGAATAAACTGCTCAGCACTGCCGCCTCGGCGCCGAGTTGGTCCAATACCCAGCCTTATCAGATCGCGGTGGCGAAGGGCGAGGTGCTGGAGGATTTGCGGCAAACATTGCCCCTTATGTTTGATGAGTTAATGGACCTAGCGAAGGGCTCTAAATTCAAACAGCTCAAGGCCATGGTGACTAAAAAAGGCATGCCGGACGGTGATTTCAAACCGGTTACCGATTACCCCAAAGACTTGCAGCCACGCCGTAGTGCCACCGGTTATCAGTTATATGAATTGTTAGGCATTCAGCGTGACGATAAGCAGGCTCGCCATCAGCAGATGCGCGAAAACTTCCGTTTCTTTAATGCGCCGGTGGCGGTGTTTATTTTTGTCCATGAAGGGCTAGATGTTTACAGCGCATTGGATGCGGGCATTTTTCTGCAAAGCCTGATGTTAGCGGCCACGGATGCCGGGTTGGCAACCTGTGCCCAAGGGGCTTTGGCAATTTGGCGGTCGCCCTTGGAAAAACATTTTAATATTCCGGAAAACTATAAATTATTGTGTGGCATGTCGCTGGGCTATGAAGCGGATGAAACCATCAACCAGTTCAAACCGGAACGTCAGCCGCTGGAGGCACTATTGGTGCCAAAAAAATAATGGCGGAGTTGCTCTGAACGATTTGGGGTAGATAGATAGACCACAAACCCGCATCCAATCTGATGAAGTCAATGCCAAGGTGTCATCTTGTGCATATCCATCGCTGGTTCTCCTCAATGAATAGAAAATGATCGACTGTTTTAGTTTCAGCGCTGAAGGATGTTCGCGGGGCCTTTCAATGGAGTGTTGTTGTTTTTTTGATCGACTAGACATGGGTCTTCCCTTGTAATCTGCCCATTTCGATGCCACAGATGAAAGTAGATGGAGGGCGGCGTGCTTAAACTAGGGCGTGGTCGCTCACACTCAACGGAACATGTGCCGAAAAGGAGAGCAGTCATGTCTGATGATCATGTTTACAAGAAAGTCGAACTTGTTGGGTCTTCGCGTACCACGATTGAAGATGCCATTGAGAATGCGTTGGTCACGGCCAATGAAAGCTTGGAACTAATGGAGTGGTTCGAGGTAACGCAAACCCGTGGCCATATTGAAAATGGCAAGGTGGGGCATTATCAGGTGACCCTGAAAGTAGGGTTCAGGATTTCCGGCTCCTGAATCGCGACAAGCACGAGCTACAAAAAAACCGCACCCAAAAGGGTGCGGTTTTTTTGTAGAGAGCCCAGCGTGGTGCTGCTGGGTAGCTCAAGCCAAGCCAAGCCAAGCCAAGCCAAGCATAACTTGGCTTTGTGTTGCCGTGCAGCGTGAAGCTTGCTGCTTCTCTTTTTTATACCATTTCTAGGTCTAGAGCCTGCTGGCAGACCCGCGCGGTACGGATAACGTGCAACTGCTTTGGAGACAGGTCTTCTGGCAATTCCACGGTGCTGTGGTCCTGATGGATCTTGATTGGGCCAATCAGGCGGCTAGGCAGTTTAGCTTCATTGGCAATGGCACCAACGATATTGCCCGGCTTCACACCGTGATCGTGACCTACCTTGATCCGGTAGCGACGCATGGTTTTGTCTGTGCGACCTTTGTCGCCGCGGTTGCGCGGGTTACGGTCTTCGCGACGGCCACCCACGTGGGCGGATTCGCGACGGCGCGGTTCTTTGACCATCTTGGGTTCTTTCAGAATCAACGGTTCGCGTTTGAACATCATGGTGGCCAGTGCGGCCGCCATGTCATTGTCGCTGATATCCATGGCGTCACGTAGTTGATTCACCAGCGCGCGGGCTTCATCAACGTTGGCTCCAGAGGTGAACCCGGCCAGTTGCTCCTGAAAGCGGGCAATCCGCTTGGCATTGAGGTCATCAACGGAGGGAAGCGCCATCTTTTCGATGGACTGGCGAGTAATGCGTTCGATTTGACGCAACACGTGTTGCTCACGACGAGCCACAAACAGGATGGCGTCACCCTGGCGACCGGCCCGGCCGGTACGGCCGATGCGGTGCACGTAGGCTTCCGGGTCGCCGGGCATGTCGTAGTTCACCACATGGGTGATGCGCGGCACGTCTAGGCCACGGGCAACCACGTCGGTGGCGATCAGCAAGTCGAAACGCTTATCTTTCAGGCGCTGTACGGTTTTTTCCCGTTGTTGTTGGGGAATGTCGCCGTTCAGGGCTTCGGCACGCAGGCCGCGACGGTTAAGCTGCTCGGCCAGTTCTAGTGTCGCCTGTTTGGTACGAACGAAAACCAGTACTGCATCGTGTTCTTCTGCTTCCAGAATCCGGCACACGGCGTCCAGCTTGTTCAAACCCGCGACGGGCCAGTAACGCTGGCGGATGGTGGTGCCAGTGGTGGCGCCGCCATTATCAATGCGAACCAGTTTGGGTTGCTTGAGGTGCTGGTCGGCAACCTTGCGAATGACCGGCGGCATGGTGGCGGAGAATAGCGCCAGCTGGCAGTCATCCGGAGTACGCTCAAGTACCCATTTCACATCGTCGATGAAGCCCATACGAAGCATTTCATCGGCTTCGTCGAGCACCAGAGCCTTCAGATTGTTTAGCTTCATGGAGCCGCGGTCCATGTGATCCATAACGCGGCCGGGGGTGCCGACAATCACCTGGGCGCCGCCGCGCAGGCCTTTCAGCTGGGTGCGGTATTCACCACCGCCGTAAATGGGCAGAACCTGCAGACCTTTAATGTCTTTGGCAAATTCTTCACATGCAGTGGCAACCTGAATAGCCAGCTCGCGGGTTGGGGCCAGGATCAGCATCTGCGGTTCACGCAGAGACGGATCGAGACGGGCCAAAAGGGGCAATGCAAACGCAGCCGTTTTACCTGTGCCGGTTTGTGCCTGGCCCAGAAGATCGTGTCCATCCAGCAACAGCGGGATGGCTTGCGCCTGAATCGGCGAAGGCTGCTCGAAGCCCTGACGGGCGATCGCAGTGAGCAGAACCTCGGGCAGGCCTAAAGAGGCGAACCCGGAACGGGAATCTGACATGTAGTACCTATGAATTAGGAGGGGAGGAGCCGAGCATGGGTCGGCGAGGACGGCGGAGTATACATAGGTGGGGTTGAAATTGCACGTTTTTTCGCCAGTTGCTGTTGGCGCAGAGGGGGTGCTGTGTTCGTGATGGTGAAAAAGTAGAGCGGCTGATTCTGAGCAGGCAGCGATCGGAATCAGCCGGAAGCCGGGTAAAGCAAACCCGGCAAACTTCTATGTGGAGGGGGTTACATCGGTAGCACTTCAACGGTGCCGAGGTATTGCAGGTAGCGTTCCGTGGCTTTGGGGTTGCTAACGTTTTTGTCGCTTGTGACCGCTTCCAGGAAGTAACGGCCAGCGGCAGGCCATTGGATGCTGACAATGCCTTTATCATCGCTGGTCACGGACCAGCTTTCTTGGCTGTCACGGTAGCGGGTTCCACCCGGAACCAGTTCTACCTTGAGGCCGGAGGTCGGCTTGCCATCGACCAGCAGTTTCCACTGAGCGGTTTCGCCCGCGTAAAGGTCGTTGGGGTGAGTGAGTAACTCAAGTTCCAGGCCCTTGCCGGTGGGCTTCAGGCCGGTTTCGTTTGGCGCCCCTAGGGTGACATAGGTTTCCAAACGGTTGAGAACCTCGCGCAGTTTTACTTTATCGGCCCCGCTGGGCACTTCGGCCAGCATCGTGTCCGCATCTTTGCCGCGGCTGCGTTTGCGCTCACCGTTGATCTCGTAGGAGATAAAGTAGCTGGGTTGCGCCACACTGATCCGGTAGCTGCCTTCCTTTTCCAGCTGTACGTCAAACACACTACGTGTGTGCATTTTCATGGCGTTATCCACGGTGGCTGGCTTGCCATCCGGGCCGGTCACTTCCATGCCATCGACAGGGTAGGCTCGCTCGAAACCAAAAATTTCATTGGAGATGCTGGCATCAACGGTAATCCACTGGGGCTCAGAAACGGTGGTGTGGCTGGGCAGTAACCACAGCTTGTGGGCATGGGCGGGTAGGGCTGTGGCCAGCACCAATGCGGCCAGTGCAACTTTAGGTAAACGGACTCGGGTCATGGTGGCGCTCCTTGAGTAGTCGGTGTTATTGAGAGACGGTGAGGGTGACAGTACCCAGTTCGTCGGTGCCTATTACTTGCTGCTGTTGAGGGCGTTCCCCGGCCGGCCACTGGAACGGTAATTTCAGCACTTCGCGGCCACCGACTTCTCGGGCTGCTTCTACCACCAAGGTGTATTCGCCGGCGGGCAGGGATTTAAGTGCGTCCACATCACTAAAGTCCACAGTGTGAGTGCCAGGAGAGCGGGTGGCGCCAGTGAGACCGTCGTAGGGCGCCGACTGGCTGCGGCCGGTTCTGCGCCACCACTGGCGAATATCTTTGAGCCATTTTTCCTGGTCGTCGTACCACAGGCCCAGTGGTTTTAGGGTGCTACGGTCGGCATTTTCCACCCAGAAGGCCACATAGGGAGCATGATATTCGGCGACACTCAAACGCGGCACTTCCACCTCTACAGAAAAGGTATCAGCCATGGCCTGGCTGGTTAGCAGGGGAAGCAGGGCGAGATAACGCAAGCGCATGAAAATGTTCTTCCTTATCTGAATGTCGGGTCTTAATGCATGAAAAAAATGATCAATAGCCAGGGGAGAACTAACCCCGCCAAAGTGACCGGCCAGGTGGCCGGCCGCCGTTTAGCATGAAGCATCATTAGCCCAAGCCCGGTGAACGCAAACAGCAGGCTGGCGATGGCAAAAATATCGATGAACCAAATCCACACCGTGCCGGTGTGGCGACCTTTATGCAGGTCATTAAAAAACGCAATCCAGCCACGGTCCGTGGTTTCCGCGAGTATCGCCCCGTCACTCATATCAATCGCAAGCCAAGCATCGCCACCAGGCCGGGGCATGGGCAGATAAATTTCATCGGCTGCCCATTCCGGCTCTCCATCGGTGTGCTGCAGGTCCATTTTCCGTGCCAGCCATTGCTGAACGGCGGCGGGCAGTTGGCCGCCGGTTTGGTCTGCGAGCTGAAATAGCAGCTCGGTGGGCAGCGTGTCCTGATGTTCACGAATTACCGGCTCGGCGCTGATCTGGCTGGCATGGTTAAGGGTGATGCCGGTGAGGCTGAACAGCACCAAGCTGATCAGACAGATGGCGGAGGTGACCCAGTGCCACTGGTGGAGTTGTTTCAGCCAAAAGGCTTTGCGTTTCTTGTTCACGGAGTGGCTCGTTCATTTACAACGGAGGCAGGGATGTTAATGAGAATTGTTATATTTAACCACGGTTATCTTCGTAAAGAATGTAATCTTAGGGTGCTTGAATGAGGTTTATTCGATAAAAGCTAGCATTTACGAATGATAATTTTTATCATTTCGAAAATGAACGCCGTTGTGAAAATGCCTGCCCGTTTACTGGTCATTGAAGATGATTCGGTACTCAGTGGCCACTTGCTTGATTATTTTTCAGAGCGGCACTATCTGGTTTCGGTGTGTGCCGAAGGCCCGGCGGGGCTGGATGCGGCGACGGCCGGTGATTATGACCTAGTGCTGCTGGACATCCTGTTGCCCGGCCTTAATGGCTTGGAGCTACTTAATGCCCTGCGCCAGCAAAGCCCGGTGCCGGTGATTGTGGTGTCTGCATTGGGCGATGAGCAGGCCCGTATTCAGGGACTTATCAACGGTGCGGATGATTACCTTCCCAAGCCATTCAGTATGGCGGAACTTGCGGTGCGGGTGGATGCGGTGTTGCGCAGGGTGGCGCTGGAACGGGTGCGTCCGGAAGAGCCGCAATGGGAATCAGTGGGTAAACTGGTGCTGTGCGACCACAGCATGGCGGCCTTTTACCAAGAAACCGACCTAGGGCTGACCAACACTGAGTTTCGTTTGTTGCAGGTGCTGTTGGAGCACCGAGGTGCGGTGCTCAGCAAGCCATTCCTCTACCAGGCGGTTCTGCACCGAGGCTGTGGCCGCCATGATCGCAGCCTGGACCTGCACATTAGTCATGTGCGTCGCAAACTTCGTGACGCCGGAGCAGCAGAGTCGGCGGTGAGAACAGTCTGGGGGCAGGGCTATACCCTGATCACTGACAACCTCTGATGTTAAAACGCTACTCCCTTCTTTGGCGCCTGGCGCTACTTCTTGTTGTTACCGTAGTTACCACCATGGTAGTGGGAACGCGTGTTACCAACGCTCTGCGAAATGATGCTCAGCTTTTGAGTGACCAGGCGGTTGCCGTAATGCGCGGTTATGCGGCGGCTGCGGAGCAGGCATGGCTCGCGGAGGGGCGGGCAGGGGTAGACCAATGGCTGGCGGGCATGCGTTCCCGTGAAAGTGGTGATATCGCTGTGATCAGTAACACCGACCAGTCCCTGAGCAGTACTCCATTGACGGTACAGGAGCGTAGCGGGCTTCGCTTTCAGCGGGGTGTTCATAGCCGCATGAGTTTCCGTTACGGCAAGAAGATGCCTTATCTGGGGTTGCCATTTCCTACTGTCCCAGAACAGGGAAGCCTGCTGATGCAGCTGCCTCCCCGGTTTCGTCCGGGTACCTACTGGCCTTGGGTTGAACCTTTATTGTTAGTGGGGGTTCCTACGATATCGGCCCTCATGCTGGGTGGGCTGCTGTTCTGGCGTGCCCGCGTCTTGTTGAAGGCGTTACAAGCGCAGGTGCTCGTATTCAAAGACGATACTGATGCCCGTGTGGTTGGGCCGTTGGCCACCCGTTCAGATGAATTTGGTGAGCTTGCTCGTAGTTTCAACCATATGGCAGAGCAGGTTTGCGGCATACTCGAAACTCAAAAACAGTTACTCAATGATATGTCGCATGAGTTACGTACTCCGCTGAGCCGGTTGTCTGTGGCCTTGGAAAGCGGAATCAACGAACAGCAACTGCGCCAGCGGTTAGAGCAGGAATTGCGCCACATGCGCACCTTAGTCGATGACACTTTGGCGCTAGGTTGGCAGGACACCGATACCAATACCGGTAACGCTGGCCTGCAGTCTTTGTCGGTGCCGGTGTTGTGGGACATGGTTGTCGAGAATGCGGCGTTTGAGAGTGGTTGGAGTAAACAACGCTTCCCTTGCACCTTACCTGATGACACGGAGGTGTATGGCAATTTGAATACCTTAGCTCAGGTATTTGAAAATTTGGTCCGGAATGCCATTCGGTATTCGCCTGAGCAGGGGACGGTCTTATTGCAGGGGCAGCGTGAAGGGAGTGCCTGGCATCTTCAGGTGGTGGATCAGGGGCCAGGGGTGCCTGAAGATAAGCTGCACAGTATCTTTGCGCCCTTCGTGCGCCTAAATACCGCGAGGACGACTGATAGCGGTTTTGGGCTGGGATTAAGTATTGCCCGCAGAACAGTGGAGCGGCTTGGCGGAGAGCTTTGGGCACATAACCGGGACCCTGGGTTGTGCGTGCATTTGCGCCTGCCGGCTCCGGCACGTGTATAAAGTGTAAACCTCCTTTTGTTCTAAATAAGAATCAATATCATTCCTTTTCTTCGGCAGATCCATTGCTGCTTTCAGCAGCCCTGTCTGGCCGATTTACCAGGGGGAGCTGTATCGGTTTTTCGCTACCAGGCGGCAAGCTTGAGTGGTGAAAGGGGGCGGTTGGCACTCCGGTTGGATGTTGTTGTTTATCTTCGAGGAGGAAAACCATGGGAATGCGCTTGGGGACTCTAACGATGGCGCTGGCCGCAGCCAGTGGCGCCGTGTGGGGGGAAGAGGGAGGACATGAGCTGGGGCAGGTGTCTGTGACAGCCGGAGGGTACATTCAACAGGTGGACGATGCGCCCGCGTCGATTAGCGTTATTGACCGTGAGCAGATTGAAGCGCGTTTTTACCAAGACACCACTGATGCCTTACGGGATGTCCCCGGTGTGATTGTCACCGGCGGAGGCTCCGGCGACCGTGGCACCGATATCGTTATTCGCGGTATGCCGTCCTCTTATACGCTGATCATGGTTGATGGTAAGCCGGTGTCCACTCGGGAAAGCCGTCCTAATGGTAGTGCCGGGTTTGAACAAAGCTGGTTGCCGCCGCTGCAAAGCATCGAGCGTATCGAGGTGGTCCGTGGCCCCATGTCCACCCTGTATGGTTCCGATGCCATGGGGGGCGTGGTCAACATTATCACCCGCAAAGTGGAGACAGAGTGGGGCGGCTCTGTACAGCTGGACGCGATCATCCAGGACGATTCCCGCTCCGGTGATAGCCAGCAGGGCAATTTCAGCTTGAGCGGCCCATTGAAAGACGATTTGCTGGGCCTGCAAGTCTATGGAGGCTTTTATAACCGCCAGGAAGATTTATTCGTGGATGGTTATGAGCAAAAAGACCTGCGTAACCTGACGGCTAAATTGACTCTGACACCGACAGAAAATCATGACTTTTCAGTGGAAACTACCCGCACCGAGGATAGCCGCCAGAGTTTGATCGGGCGTAGCGCAGATTCCGACGATAGTTTTACTGATCATACCCGCGAAGCTTTTTCGCTGACCCACACTGGCCGTTGGGCCGTCGGCACATCCGATACCTACATTCAGCGAGAAAAAGCGGAAAATGAAAGCCGTGAAATGACTATCACCAATACCCATGCCAAGACGGCGTTGGTCATGCCGGTGGGTAATCATATGGTGACGGTGGGGGCCGATTTCACGGAAGAAAAACTGGACGACAAAACCTCCAACCGGATTTCTGACCGCACCAATATTGAGTCATCAAAATACGCTCTATTTGTGGAAGACGAATGGATGCTCACCGATACCTTTTCGGTGACCGCAGGTGCGCGGATGGACGATGATGAAAATTTCGGCACCCATGTTAGCCCGCGCCTTTATGGCGTGTGGGGATTCAGCCCGCGCTGGACGGTGAAAGGTGGCGTCTCCACTGGCTTCCGCTCTCCGTCGCTGCGTGAATTGACCCCGGATTGGGGGCAGGTGAGCCGGGGTGGCAACATCTACGGCAACCCAGATCTGGAGCCTGAAACCTCGCTTAACCAGGAGCTGGGCCTGTACTTCAACGCGGGTCGCACGTTGCTGGCCAACGTGACGGTGTTTCACAACGACTTCAAGGACAAGATCACCCGTATTACCTGTCCGGTCAGTATCTGTCCGGATGGTCCCAACCAGTTTGGTTCCGACCCTACCTACCGGGTGAATGTGGATGAAGCGCAAACCCAGGGCGTGGAAGCGGCGCTGTCCACCACGTTGGCGAGGGTGGTGTCCATCAACCTGAGCTATACCTATACCGATTCGGAGCAGAAATCCGGGGAGTACAAAGGCGAGCCGTTGACTCAATTGCCCAAGCATCTGGCCAGCCTGAACCTGGATTGGCAAGCGACAGATACGGTGTCGCCTTGGGCCACCGTTCGCTATCGGGGTGAGGAGAGTCAGCCAAACACGGGGCCGTCCAGCAGCGCCACCATCGCGCCGTCGAATACCCTGGTTGATGCCGGTATCGGTTTCCAGCTGACACCGCAGACCAAACTCAATACGGGAATTTATAATCTGGCCGACAAGGAAATTTTCTACGACGAATATGGTTACGTGGAAGATGGTCGGCGTTACTGGGTAGGGGTGGTGACAAACTTCTGATTGTCAGCCCGACGTGGGAACAGGTCATGTAAAAACAACAACGCCGGCGAATGCCGGCGTTGTGTGTTTTGCTGCGTTCAGGATTACATTTTTTCCTGAATGCGGGTGCGGAAGTCCGCATCGTATTGGGCCAGCTGAGCAATCTGGTTATAGGTGCTCAGCTCCAACCCACTCTCTTTAACGGCTTCTACCATTTTCTCCTGTGCTTCTTTCTGCACTTTCATGGCTTCTTCAGGCTTGTCTTTGTTCGCCTGCAGTTGCTGGGAGTATTTCTGCTGGATGCCAGACATGTCCTTTTGTGCATCGGCAAAGGCATCAAGCTGTTTGTCGCTGAATTCAGAGGCCTTGGGCAGCTGCTGCATCTGCTGTTGCTGCATTTGTTGCTGCTGGGTCTGTGGGGTTTGTGACGCGGGTGCACCAGGCTGCTGTGCGGCTACCGTGCCAGTGAAGGTAGCGGAAATCATCAGGGCGCCGAGCGCCATCATCCGTTTGCTCATGCTTCATCTCCTTGTCAATCGCCCCGAAGCGGTCGGGGATTACGGTGTTACCCAAAGTGGCCGAAACCAAAATACGGCGACACTGCAAAGTCCGACCACCATCAGCCTGTAAGTTCGACGAGAAATGTTAAATCATGATTCACAGTGACGATGCGTATCGCATACTGATGTGAACAAGCCTTTTCTAGGTTCTTACGTGCGATTAACTACAGCGTTGGCAGGCCCTATGTGCTGTGGTTGATCGGTTTGGGCGCGGGTTACCCTTTTTGATGGTGCACGGCGAGGCAAAATGGCCGTGCTGAGTTACTGCCTCTGTTCTGTTTTCATATCCCTTTTGGTTATAAAAGTATCACTATATATTACTTTATATTCCTTTTTAGGCCCCTATTATGGCAGCTTGAAATTTCCCTTTTGAGGTGCTGCAGATCATGGGTAATGCACAGCTGATTACACGATTTGGTGACAATACCGTTGGCTTGTCCAAAGAGGCGTTGGAGGAGCTGAATCGTGTCTATCGTCCGCTGAGCTTTGCGGAGCGCATTCGCCGTGTCTACGAAGACTTTGCGCCGGATCGGATCATGGTGACTTCGTCTTTTGCCGCGACGTCGGCTTATTTTCTGCACATCATCTCTACCATCCGTCCTGAGCAATCGGTGCATTTTATTGATACCGGTTATCACTTTGCGGATACCCTGAAGTACAAGGATTACCTGATCGAGCGATTTGGCCTGAATGTGGTCGATGTGACGCCGGATCCGGATCACCACCAGGTATCCCAAGAAAATCGTATGTGGGAAACGGATCCGGACTTGTGCTGCCAGGTGAACAAGGTTAATCCGTTGGAAGAAGCCAAGGAAAACTACGATCTGTGGATTTCCAGTCTGATGGGTTGGCAAACCGAACACCGTGCCGGTCTGGAGGTGTTTGAAGAGCGTCGTGGCATGATCAAGTTCAACCCGATGATTGATGTCACCAAGGAACAGCGTGACGCCTATATTAAGGAGCACGACCTGCCGTTTCACCCACTGGTGGCCCAAGGGTTTGACTCCATCGGGTGCAGTCACTGCACCTTCAAGGGCGAAGGCCGCGAAGGGCGCTGGAAGGGCAACAAAAAAACCGAGTGCGGTATTCATATGTAGCCGTGCGCGAATAGCCAGCTACGCAAACTTCGGTGAAGGGGTAAGTCTCGTTTAACAGCGGGTGTTTAGGTTGCTATACACGCCTTACCCTTCCGCAAACCTGCTATGTCTTAACATCATGCCGGGCATCTACAGCCTAGCCCTCCCGATTACTTCCTGAAAAGAACCCTCAGCATGTATTGCCCATTGTAGTAACGCCTGTGTGTATGGGGCCTTACACTGCGTTGGCTAGCCTGTGGTTGAAGAATGGGCTGGCCTCGGTCGGCAGAATTTGCTTTTCTTATGAGTAACACCTGGGAGCCGGGTCTCGGTGTCTAGAGCTATAGGGGGAAAGCATGAAGCGATGGGTACAGCAAGCGCAGCGTTGGCGGAGGACGTTGTTGGTTAGCTTGGTACTGTTGATGTCAACGAATGGGATGGCTGCGCCGGCATTGGGGCCGTCATCTGCCGGTTTACGTTTAGATTTGCGCACCAATGTAGGCTGGGAAATGGCCTATTTCCGTTATATGGGCGCGGACTACGGTGAGGCATTGTTGGCCCAGGCCGGCCAAAACATTGGCCTTACCATTCTTACTCACAATATCGTTCCTCATCACTGTATGCTCAATTTTTCCCATGAGTATTGCGATGACAGCGGGTATCCAGACACTTGGCAGCGAGCGGTGGAGCCGGTGGTGTGTTCTGGGATCACTGCGGCCTCCAGGGCGTTGTTGTCAGGGGATCATGCCCGTGCCGAGCAACTGTGTGTCACCTTTCGTGGGGGCTTTTCTTCTCCAGCAAGTGGTGCGCATACGGCGCCAGATCTTGCCAGCGATTACCTTGCTCACATTGGCCAACCGGAAAGTGGCGATGACCCAATGACGGTAGAGCTGACAGTGACTTTAACGTTGGATAGGGAGCAGCCGCTGCAACGCTTGTCGCCGGGCTGTTACGGTTCGGTTTGTGTTGGCGATACCTTGTCCAGTGCGCAGGCGACCAGCAAGGCGCCGCTGGATATTATTGCAGGGCAAGGTAGCTGTGGCCGTGTGCGCAGTGCGATGTGGCCCGCGGGGCTATCCGCCCAGTTCAGAAACAATCGTATTACCCGATGGGAGGTCACGCCGCCTTCGGATATTCGTACCCACAGCAATGTGGCGTTGGGCGAATCACTACCCTTATACGCACTCTATGAGGGCGTGTTGGAGGAGACCTCGGAGGCCGGGCCAGGGGTATCGCCGATTAAGGCGGTGTACTGGCAAGTACGAGGCAAGAAAGGTCTTCAATACACGCTCAACAGCGACCGGCAGATTATCGCCATGGCTTCGGGTGGTGAGGCGTTAATGGAGGATTGGCCGTGCCAATAGTGTGTTCACCATTGCCAATGGCAGGCTGGAGCGTGCGATGACGTTGTCAGCAGCGACTCCTCAGACGATGTTCAATGGCATTATTTTTGATCTGGATGGCACCCTAGTCGATTCTCGTCTGGACTTTGCTGCCATCCGTAAGGCTCTTCGTTGCCCGGAAGATGTAGGTGTTCTGGAATTTATCGACACGTTACCACAGCGTGAGCAGGCAGCCGCTCACGCTGTGGTGCTTGAATATGAGCGTGAAGGGGCGCAACGGGCCACCTGGATACCCGGCGCAGAATCCTGCCTTGAACAATTGTCGGTAATGGGTATTCCTACGGCTATTCTTACCCGTAATGCCCGTGTCATTGCCGAGCTCACCGTTTCACGGCTGAATATTCCTGTGGAGCGTGTGCTGGCAAGGGAGGATGCTGCGCCCAAGCCGGCTCCAGACGGGCTGCTCGCTATTGCCCGTGAATGGAATATGGCGCCTGCCACCATTGCCTACGTAGGGGATTTTAAATATGACCTGCTGGCAGCGCGCAATGCTGGCATGGTTGGGGTTTACTTGGACATGGACGGCCTCAATACCCATGGCTATCTTGCGGACCGGGTTATCCGCCGGTTTGATGAACTGTTGATAGGGTGAATTTTAACCGCGGGCCGCTTGGCGCCAAACTCCAGAGAACGCGAAATCCTTTTCATCATCCACGTGAGTGTTGTTTTTGAGGGGTATTTTTAACTGCCTGTGCCCGTTATAGAAACCTGAGCGGTTTTCCTGCTGGGCTGCCGATGACCTGCTCGTCGAGCATGACAATTTGCCCTGCAATAATCGTGGCCGAAGGCCAGCCTTGCAGCATCATGCCATCGTAGGCGCTCCAGCCTGAAGGTGAGGCCAGTTTGCGGTCATCCACCGCTTGTTTACGTTGCATGTCTACTAAGGTCAAATCAGCATCGTACCCCACCGCAATTCGCCCTTTGCCAGCCATGCCGAACAGCCGCGCAGGTCCTGCGCATACCATATCCACTAATCGCGGGAGGCTGAGTCGTCCCTGGTTAACATGATTGAGCATCAAGGGTAGCAGTGTTTGGGTTCCGGTCATGCCGCTGGGTGAATTCGGATAGGGTCGCTGTTTTTCTTCTCGAGTATGGGGTGCGTGGTCGCTGCCGATGACATCCACGATACCGTTTTGTACCGCTTTCCAGAGCGCATCTTGGTGGCGTTGATCGCGGATCGGAGGATTCATCTGTGCCAGCGTGCCGAGCCGTTCGTAGCACTCCGGTGCCGATAGAGTGAGATGTTGGGGCAGCACCTCTACCGACACGCTGGACTTGTGATGTTGCAAGAACGCCATCTCCTCGGCGGTAGATATGTGCAGCACATGTAGGGGGCGGCCAGCTTCTGCTGCCAGTGCGACAATGCGCTGAGTGGCTAACAGGGCGCTGTTTTCATCGCGCCAAACGGGGTGGGCTACAGGGTTTGCTGCTTCTTCAGCAAGGTGTCGGCGAGACAGTAAGCGGGCTTCGTCTTCAGCATGAACCGCCACTCGCCGGCGACCATGGCGGAGTATATTGCGTAACACGTCATCGCTATCGGCGAGCAAATCGCCAAATGAACTGCCCATAAAAATTTTTACACCGCTGCAGGCGGGTAAACATTCCAGTTCTGCCAGCTGCTCGGCATTGGCGGCGGACCCGCCGATATAAAAGGCGTAATTGCACCAGGCATCCCGTTCTGCAATGGCAATTTTGGCCTGCAAATCTTCCGCGTAGAGCGTTAAAGGCTGAGTGTTAGGCATCTCGAAGACACTAGTGATGCCGCCGAGAATGGCACCGCGTGTGCCAGCTTCCAGCGTTTCCTTGTGTGTCATGCCCGGTTCGCGGAAATGGACTTGGGAATCCACGGCGCCGGGTAAGAGGTGTAAGCCGCGGGCCTCGAAGATCGTGTCTGCCTGAAAGGGCTCGCCAATAGCCACAATGCGGCCATCACGACACGCCACATCGGTTTCTTCAGGGCCACCAGGCAACAGGACCGTGGCACCTTTGATTAATAGGCTAGAGCTGTTTTCACAGTTCATTTTGAATCCTTTTATAGCCCTGAACGAGTTGCTGATTGGTATCGGATACACTTTCTGAAAACGCGGTGATGTCTTGGCTCACACGGGGAATGAGGCTGAGATCCGTGTCGGGTCCGATACGGCTGGTGGATGGGATATAAAAATTTGCGGGAAGCGTCATGCCGTCGATAACCGCATTGTGACGAATGGCGCAGCCGTCGCCGATAGTGCAGTTGAAAAGCACGCTGTTGAAGCCTACAAAAACGCTGTCTCCCACCTCACAGGGGCCATGCACGATGGCTCGATGGGCAATAGAGCTGTGCTTACCAATCGTGATGGGGCCTCCATCCTTGGAGTGCATGACGACGCCATCCTGAATGTTGGTTCCTTCGCCAATGAGAATGGGGTGAAGATTGCCTTGATCATCCGTTTCGTCCGCTCGAATGACGGCGTAGGGGCCGATAAAGACATGGCGACTTACGATGACTTTGCCACAGATGATAGCGGTAGGGTCGACGAAGGCGTCCGGATGAATATCCGGCAAGTCACCATTAGGGTTTTTACGAATCATTTGTTTCTTCCTTCGTCTTTCAGTGCCTGGTTAAACCAGGTTTTCGTCTGTTTCCAGTGCTCACGGCCGTAAAGCTCAATGAACTTGCGGGTCATGTGGTCATTGTCGTCGTCTAAAGCAATCAGCCTTTCGCGGATAAAACTCTTGCCAAGAGGGATCCCGCATATTTCGGTAATGCAGTGTCGCCATTCGGTGTAGGAGCCGGGCAGGGGCAAATTCACGGTTCTTCTCCACGAAGGTTGTTGATTATTGATGCAATGTTATAACATAACATAAAAGGAGAGCATCATGCCTCATACCATTAGTGAAGAGGCGTTGTTGGCGATGACAGCGTCGCAGTACATGAATGCGAGCCAGCGGGAGTTTTTCCGCAAACGTCTCCTTGCTCTGGCTCTAGAGTGCGAACAACACCTTGGCAACGCTAGAAACAATCTGCAGACACCGGCCCAGGCAGACCCACTGGATGCGGCTGTGGAAGAAGAGACGTGCCGTCACCAGCTACGTTTTATGGCGCGCCAGCAGGCCTTGTTGGGAAAAATACGCGGTGCGTTGAGGCGGCTGCAAAACGGAGACTACGGTTACTGCAAAATCAGCGGTGATCCTATTGGTTTACCGCGTTTGCTCGCTCGCCCCACCACGGAATACTGTGCCGAGGTGAAGGCTCGCCTTGAACAAAATGAACGCCACTATGCCCATCAACGAACCGGATAAAGACATGACAGGCCAGCAAATCAATCCCATTCGCCAGCTTCCCGTTACCGTATTGTCAGGGTTCCTGGGTGCCGGAAAAACCACGGTGCTGAACCATATTCTTAACAATCGAAGCGGGCTGCGGGTTGCCGTTATCGTTAACGATATGAGTGAAATCAATATTGATGCTGCACTGGTCAATCAGAACGTTTCTCTCAATCGGGCAGAAGAGAAACTGGTGGAAATGAGCAATGGTTGCATCTGTTGCACCCTGCGCGAGGATTTGTTGGTGGAAGTGGATCGGCTGGCCAGAGAAGGGAGCTTCGATTACTTGGTTATCGAATCCACAGGGATATCTGAGCCTTTGCCTGTGGCAGAAACCTTTACCTTCGAAGACGAAAACGGTGAAGGGCTATCTTCTGTAGCACGGCTGGACACCATGGTCACAGTGGTGGATGGGGTTAACTTTCTCCGCGATTACAATAGTTGCCGTACGCTCCAGCAAGAGGCAGAAAACCTGGGCGAAGAAGATCACCGCAATGTGGTGGATCTCCTGGTGGAACAGGTGGAATTCTCTGATGTGATCCTGATCAGCAAGACGGATTTGGCCACGAAAAAGGAGCTCGATGCTCTGCAAGCCACCTTGCGGTTGTTGAATCCGGATGCTCGTATTCTACCGATTAGCTACGGTGCGGTGCCGCTGGATGATGTGCTTAACACCGGCCTGTTCGACTTTGAAAAAGCCCAGCAGGCGCCGGGGTGGTTAAAAGAAATGCGTGGCGAACATTTGCCCGAAACTGAGGAATACGGCATTAGCAGTTTCACCTATGAAGCTCGTCGCCCGTTTCACCCGCAACGTTTCTGGGACTTTTTGCAACAGCCTTGGCCCTACGGCACGTTGTTACGTTCAAAGGGTTTTTTCTGGTTGGCCAGTCGGCCCCAATTTGCGGGTACCTGGAGCCAGGCGGGCGATGTTGTTCATCACGGCCCGGCGGGCATGTTCTGGAAAACCGTGCCGGAACAACAGTGGCCCACTGACGAGGAATACCGGGCCTTGATCATGGAAAAGTGGCAAGAACCGTTTGGTGATATGCGCCAGGAGTTGGTGTTTATCGGCCACAACCTGCAACCAGAGGCAACTCGCCAAGCGCTGGATGCCTGTTTGTTGACGGAAGCAGAAATGCTCCAAGGTAAGGCGCTTTGGGAACAGTTGGATGATCCGTTTCCGCAATGGGAGATGGCGGGGTGATGACGATGGCAGTGGCGCAAGCGGAGATTACTACGTCGCAATGGCATTGTTCGCCAGATGCAGCGGTGCTGGCGGACATCGTTCAGGATGATATGGAGGTGGCCGTCTGGGATCGTCCCAGTCCTGTGGGCCAGGACGTGGTAGCGTTGGCCTGCCAACAACGGCTGGCACTAAAACACTGGCTTGAGCTTTCTCAGCTTGAGGGGGCTATCGAGCGAATGCTTCCGGATGAGCGCTATGGGGCGTTGCGGGACGATCTAGTTTTGCTTGCCGACATGACTGCGTGTCTATTTGGCGTGTCTGGCCTAGGGTTACGTGTTACGGCTTTGCAAGCGCCTATGTGCCCACGCTTTCATGTGGACCGAATTCCGGTTCGGTTATTGTGCACCTATGGCGGCCAGGGCAGTCAGTGGCTGCCGTTTGATTGCGTGGACGATCAATTGCTCTCGCCTGGCAGTAACCAGCCTTTGCTTTTTCAGCAAGAAAACGTCAAGCAACTTGAGGCCGGGCAGGTGGCGCTGTTCAAAGGCGAGTCATGGCGGGATAATCCGGGGGCAGGCGTGGTCCACCGGTCCCCGCCCATGTCTCCCGGTCAGCAGCGGTTGTTGATCACTCTGGATATTTAGGCTGAGAACATGGCAGTGAGTCGAACAGAGCAGATTCTTAATAGCGCTGAGCAGCAATGTCGAAAGCTGGGTGTGCGCATGACCCCCCAGCGCAAACAAGTTATGGCGCTAATACTGGAGCAAAAAACCCCGCAAAGTGCCTATCAGCTACTCGACCAGTTCAAAGCCCGCTATCAGAGCAATGCACAGCCGCCCACGATTTATCGAGCGCTGGATTTTCTGGTTCAGCAAGGGTTGGCCCACCGGCTTAGCTCCACCAACCAGTATCTGGCCTGTGATCACATTACCTGCCAACACGGCCATCGCGGAACGGTGTTCTTGTTATGTGATCAGTGTGGTGGCGTTCAGGAAACCCCCATGGCGGGGGCCGCTGTTGACGAATTACAACACACCCTGGATGAAGTGGGTTTTGTAATTCAGCAAGAACCGCTGTTGGAAGTGCATGGCCGTTGTGCCGATTGCGCATCGCTAGCGGGCAGCTAAACAACACTCTTCTCGGGAGACAGTAATGCAACGTTTTCGCCTAGACGTGATGGCTATCGGCCTGTCTAGCCTCTGCATGATTCACTGCGTCGCCAGCGTGGCGGGGCTCTTTGCCATCGGATTGTTATCCGCGTTTGGCAGTGTGGATGAAATATTTCACTTGGTCATGCTGGCCATCATAGTGCCGGTAAGCCTGCTCGCCATTGGCGTAGGTTACCGGCGACATCGTCGTCTTTCCGTCTTGGTTCCAGGCGTATTAGCCTTGACGGGGTTGTGTCTGCTAACCGTTTTTGAACATGCTATGCACGGCACTTTTTGGGAACCATTGCTGACAGTTCTGATCGGACTCTGTTTGGTGGGAACCCATGTGGGCAATATTCGAGGCTGCAATGACTGCGAGATAAATCATGAAAAACCCTATGCAACCTAAGTGGCTGGCTGCTCTATTACTGCCATTGAGTGTGGCTGGCTTCGCAGCAGATGTGCATCAGCATGGTCATGCCGAGGCGGCGGTTGTACTCGAAGGCGATCAGTTAACCGTTAGTTTCCGGGCGCCGTTGATGGATATTTTCGGTAGCGAGCAGCCACCGGCCGATGCCTCAGCGCGATTGCGTTACAGCAAGCGCTTGGCACAGGTTACAGAACCTCAGCCGTCCTCAGCTGCCCTGTGTGAATTGATCAATGTGTCCTCTCGGTCCGTAGCCGATTTGTTTCCGGAAAGTAAGGCGCATGATCGTGACGACCACGACCACGACCACGACCACGACCACGACCACGACCATGACCACGATGATGATTCCCATGAAGCGGTCAATCATCATCAGGACATCGTCCACGAATGGACGTTTGCCTGCGAGGCCCCTCAGCAGCTGCAAGCCGTAGATCTGCCGTTTCTTAGTACCTTTTCGAGCCTGACCACAGACGTGGTGCTGTTGTTACCGGCCGTCCAGAGCGCTTCGCGTCTGGCTCCGGGTCAAACTCGAATACTCGTGGAGTAAGGCCGTAGTGGGTTTGGTACTGGAGCTCAACGAGCTGGAATACCGCCATCCCGGCGACCTGCGGGCCTTTCTGCAGGTGCCGCATTTTTCCCTGCAGGCGGGAGAACGTGTGTTGCTCCATGGCCCCAGTGGTTGTGGCAAGAGCACCTTGTTGTCCTTGATTACCGGCATTCGTCCGGTGCAGCGTGGCCGTATCCACATTGCAGGCCAGCCCTTTTCCTCGTTGCCCCAGCGCCGCCGAGATGCATTTCGCGCCGATCACCTGGGGGTGATTTTTCAGGCCTTTAATTTGCTTCCTTACCTAAATGCCGTGGACAACGTGTGCTTGGCTGCCGGTTTCTCCCGTCAGCGTTGTGACCGGGAAGGGATTCGCAGTAAGGCCCATAGACAATCCACTGCCCGGGCTTTGCTGGCTCGGCTGGGCTTAGATGACAGCACCGTTACTCTGCCCGCGTGGCAGTTGTCTTTCGGGCAGCAACAGCGGGTGGCCGCAGCCCGTGCTTTGTTCGGTAAACCGGACCTCATTATTGCCGATGAACCCACCTCCGCGTTGGATAACCACAGCCGCGATATTTTGCTTACATTACTGTGTGAACTGTGCGAACAGTCCGGCAGTGCCTTGCTGATGGTTAGCCACGACAAACAGGTGGGCGATCATTTTCAACGCAGTGTGGATTTTGCCCACCTGGCAGGGGAGGCAAACCATGCTAGCTAAGGTGATGCTTGCCTCCCTGAAAACCCGGCGAACATCAGCGCTATTGATCGTTGCTGCCATTGGCCTGAGTGTGCTGATGATCATCGGCATAGATCGGGTACGGCATCAGGTGCGTGCCAATTTCTCCAGTACCATTTCGGGTACAGATTTGATCGTCAGCGCCCGTGGTGGGCCGATGAACATTTTGCTCTACAGCGTCTTCCGGCTCAGTGATCCCACTGCAGGTATTAGCTGGAAGACGGTGGAACATTTGGCTGACCACCCGGATGTGAAGTGGTGGATTCCCATTGCCTTGGGTGATTCCCATCGTGGTTATCCGGTGGTGGCCACCAACGACAGTTATTTAGCGCATTACCGTTATGGCCGAGATCAGCGCTTGGCCCTGCAAAGCGGCGCTTGGTTTGCTCGGGCGGATCAAGCCGTGCTTGGCAGTGCCGTGGCTGCCCGGCTTGGCTATCAGCAGGGTGAGCACATTGTGTTGGCTCACGGTGCCAGCGGGCCGGCCATTGTGGAACATGATAACCACCCGTTTACGGTGGTCGGTATTCTCGCGCCCACCGGCACCCCTGTGGATCAAAGCGTGCATATCTCTCTGGAAGGCATGGCGGTGATTCATCGCGGGGGCGCGTATAGGTCGGGCCTGCCTCCCATGCTAGGCCAAGCACGGGATAAACCCGATTCAGTGAATGCGGTCATGTTGGGATTGAAACGCCGCATGGCCGTGTTGAGCTTGCAGCGGGAGTTGTCCCGTTATGAGCGCGAGCCGCTTACGGCCATTATTCCCGGCGTGCAATTGCAGCGGTTGTGGCGAATCACTGCCGCCGGCGAAAATGCCCTGCGCGCCACATCGCTGGCGGTGCTGGTGGTCGCTTTGCTGGTGCTGGTGTCCACGGTGCTGGCGGCGCTGGAAGGGCGCCGCCATGAAATCGCTGTCCTGCGGGCGACAGGTGCCGGGCGGCTGGCCGTGTATACGGTAATCGTCGGTGAAAGCCTGTGTCTTACCGTGTTGGGCTGCTTGTTGGGTCTGGGGGTGTTATTTTTGGCGCAATGGGGGTTAGCGCCGATGGCGCTGGCTGAATGGTCGTTGCGACTTCCTGAACACTTTCTCGCGTGGCGGGAATTACCGGCCATTGGCGCTATTCTGCTCGCCGGCTCCCTGGCAGGGCTGATCCCGGCAGAAAAGGCCTTCCGTAATAGCTTGGCCGATGGCCTGACCCCAAGGAACTGATCATGCGTTATTTGCTTGCTGTGCTCTGTTTTAGCTGGAGCCTGTCTTCCATGGCGGCCAATGAGATCGAGTGGGAGGCGCTAGTGCCGGAAGGTTATGACCCCTCGGAGATTTATAACACTCTCTTCGATGATATTTATGGGGAACAGCAAGCGCCTGACTCCATTGCGGATGGCGACGCTCGAGGCAAGAAAATGTTAGACGCCATCGATAAAGCCTGGCGCGAAGCGCCGCTGAAACAGTCCTTAGACAATACTGCGGTGCGCTTGGCGGGTTACGGCGTGCCGCTGGATGGCGATGAGGAATATGTACGTGAGTTCCTGCTAGTACCGTATTTTGGCGCCTGTATCCACACGCCTCCGCCGCCGCGCAATCAGATTGTGTTGGTGAAAATGAAAGGCCGGGGCGTGCCGCTGGATCTGGCTCTGGATGCCATGTGGCTCTCGGGAACGCTTACCGTTAGCAGCCAAGAAACGGAATACGGCACGGCCGGCTATGTGCTGGAAGGAGAAAGCGCAGAGCCATTTACTGGCTATGACCAGTAACCCGGCCTTATTTTAATGCGCTTTATGACAACAGCGTATTAGGCGCGCGATTTGCACTGCCGCAACATGGCCCAGTGTTGTACCGACGTGCCGGGGATATCGCCCTCATGCACTACCTCAAACCCAAACCGTTGATACAGAGAAACATTGTTCGGGTTATGGGTATCGAGATAGCAGGGCAAGCCTTGCTGATCGAACAGGTCTAGCGAGGGTTGCAGTAGCGGTGTGGACAGCCCGCGCCCTTGCTGCGAGGGATCAATACCCAGCAGTAGCAGGTACATATGCGGGGTGGTGAGAACCCGGTGGTGCACTGCCTGCATGGCATCTGCAGCCACCATTTGGCGTTTTATGGCGCCGGGGCCTTGCTTGAACAACGCCCGCACCGCACCAAAACGCAACATATCAATTACGCTGTGTTCAATGGCTGACGAGGGCAACCAGACTGCGGCGCCATTAAGGCTATTATGGTCATCGACAGGCTGCGGCGTGGTGTCTACTTGACCGTTGTGGCGAGCATGGGCGACCAGAAAGCGAAAAGTGAAGAACGCCAGTGCTTGCCGTTGCGACGGGTCCGCAAAAAAGTATTCAAACAGTGGGTCATGAAAAAAGGCCCGGCTGAACACGTGGGCAAGGTCATTGAGTGGTGGTTGTGTGGTTGGCATATCTGAAATATCCGGCTGCGACAGGCGGAGCATACCGTAAACTTAGGGCTTCGGTGAGCCTGTTAGGCGCACCTAAGTGAATGGCTCAGGCTGGGCGGGTTTGTTCGTTGGCGGGTTCGCCGCCGAGAAAGGCGCAGGCTCCCAGTGAGTGCGCAGGTTGCATTGCAAACCGCCACAGCTAAATCACCGAATGGCAGCTTACTACCAGGGTGCGGTGGGTATTCTTCCCTTCAGGATATAAGCGCCGTCACGACCAAGCAGGGAAGCCAATACCCCGTTGCGAATGGCCTCTTCTCGTGGCCGAACTCTTCGAGTTTTTATCCGTTAGAGGATGATGCGCGATTGATGGCTTTTCTTGTTATTTCCCCGCGCCCCCGTTTGCCATCGGCGGTGACTCAGATGCCGGTGTGTACAGGATTGCCAGCTCCACGAAACAGTTAAATTCCTATGGGAAAATACGATGAGGCTTACAGACGTTGGGCATATAACAGGCAATGCTTTGACGATGCTGTAGGTGGAAATAACGGTTTCTCTTCTGGTGATCTATTCTGATGGTATTGGGGGCTCAGCGAGGGTCTTCAAAAAGCCGTTTTCTGTACCTTCGCTACGTCGAACACGAGAATTAAATTCTGTTGCTGCTTCTGCGTTTACCCCGGCTTTGCCCGGGGTTTTTGTTTTCTGGGTTATCGCTAAGCTCCCGCAAAAAAACGCCTTCATGCCCTGTGGGTGCGTTGCCTCTTCTAAGATATAAGCTTCAACCGCCCCTGAAGTAATAACGAGTGCAATAAAGAAGGGTTATGGCGATCATGTCGCTACGTTGTGAGCTATGCTAGCGTCTATCCGCTAATCGGCATCTGCTCGATAGCGCAACCCGACGGAGACCCCCATGACCAACACCAAACAACAATGGCTGCAGGCTTTCACCGGTGGATTTATTGCCACCCTGTTGTTCCATCAAGGCGTCCTCGCATTGTTTTGGTTGGGCGGCCTTATCCCCACGTTTCCTTGGAACATGACGCCCGTGCCGCCGTTGGGCATTCCTCAAGTGCTCTCTCTGGCATTCTGGGGGGGTGTTTGGGGTTTGCCCGTATGGTTGATCATTCGCCGCTGGCAGGGTATCAATTTTTGGCTTAGCGCCATGATTATTGGCGCCATTGGCCCGACCCTGGTGGCTATGTTGCTGGTTTTCCCTATGAAAGGATTTGACGTGAATGCCACCAAGGTCGTGGGCGGTTTAATCGTGAATGCGGCTTGGGGTTTGGGGTTGGCAGTCTGGATGCAATTTAGCCTGCACCGGTAAAGCTCTCTTTGGGGTTTTCGATGGCGGTGAAGACCCTCCTTCATCGCGTGTCGGTGTCAATCACTGGCCCTGCATCAGGTATACTCGCCGCTCCTTGAGTTTTTCGGTGATTTTCCATGCAGGCTACGCCTTCCTCCGTACCCGCTAATGCTTGGCGCCAGCGTCTGAGTGCTTGGCTTAATTCTTCGTTATTCGCGAATAGCATCACCGCGTTGATTCTCCTGAATGCCATTATTCTTGGAGTGGAAACGTCCTCAGTAGCGCAAGAGCGAGTAGGGCAGTGGTTGACCTTGGTCAACCAAGTGATTTTGTTCGCCTTCACGCTGGAAATTGCACTCAAGTTGGTGGCCTTTGGTCCGCGCTTTTTCCGTTCCGGTTGGAACGTATTTGACTTTCTGATCGTCGCTATCTCCCTGACGCCAGCCTCAGGGCCGTTGGCTATCTTGCGGAGTTTACGCATCCTGCGGGTGTTGCGCCTGCTGTCATCGGTGAAACGACTGCGCATGCTGGTGGAATCCTTGATGCAAGCCTTGCCCGGTATCGGTTGGACCGCAGCGCTGCTACTGATGATGTTCTACATCTTTGCAGTGATGGGCACCGAGCTGTTCGGCGAAGCGTTTCCGCAGTGGTTTGGCAGCTTGGGCGCCAGCATTTATAGCCTGTTTCAGATTATGACCCTGGAAAGTTGGTCTATGGGGATCGCCCGACCTGTTATGGAGGTGTATCCCCTAGCGTGGATCTTCTTCGTGCCCTTCATCCTCATTTCCAGCTTTATGGTGCTCAACCTGTTTATTGCCATCATTGTGAGCGCGACCCAAGAAGTACATGAGAGCGAGCAGCGCGCGGAGCGGGAAGCCAATAATCTGATTGCCCACGATGAGCGCCAGGAAATGCTGGATCTTATGCGCGCAATGCACGCAAAAATTGTGGCGCTGGAAGCTGCCCAGCAGGGCAAGGCCGGCCAGTAAAGGTTGGCGATTTACCTATCATGGAGCGGCTCTGTGAGTCGTGCACGGTTGTCTTCTGGGCTGTTCAGTTGAGGTGACCTCGATGTGAAGTGGCTCGCTGACAAATAAACCGAGACCGAACGCCGGAGAGTAAACATGAGTAAGCCTGTCGCCACATTTGTAGACACAGCCGAAGACCCGTCCTCGTTGTGGAAAACCATGGGTGGGCGCAACTGGGTAGCTTCCCAGCAGCTGATTGATCATTTGTTCAAGCCCATCGAAGTGCTGCTGGCCGAAGCGGTGCAGGCCCAATCCCCGCGCCATGTTCTTGATATAGGCTGCGGTACCGGTGGCACAACCCGCACGATTCATCGCCATACCCAAGAAGGGGGCTATGCCACCGGCGTGGACGTGTCCGAGGTAATGATCGACGCCGCACGACAGGCTAGTGAGCAGGATGGTGCGGACAAGGAAGGACCCGGCCCAGAGTTTATCTGCGCCGACGCCGCCCGCTATGATTTCCAAGAAGGCTTTTTCGACATGCTGGTGTCGCGTTTTGGCATCATGTTTTTCGAAGATCCCGTGCGGGCCTTTCAAAACCTCAGGCGCGCCGCTAGCAAAGAGGCCACGGCGTTGTTTTTTTCCTGGCGCTCCCCGAAAGAAACCCCCTTTATGACTACCGCTGGCCGGGCGGCCAAGTCTATCGTCACCTTGCCGCAACAAGACCGGAACGCGCCCGGGCAGTTTGCATTTGCAGACCCCCAACGGGTAGAGAGCATTCTTGAATCAGCAGGTTGGCACGACATCAGCATTGAACCGCTGGATTTCGAATGTGCGTTCCCCGAGACCGAGCTGGTGAATTTTTTCACCCGCATCGGCCCGCTCGGTCGCATTCTTCCCGGCCTGGATGAAAAAACCCAAGCACAGCTTATTACGGTGGTCAGAGAAGCCTTCGAGCCTTTTGTGTTCGGTGATACCGTGAAATTCAACGCTGCCTGCTGGCAGATCAAAGCAAAAGCATCGTGAGATAAGAGGCCACTCTGCGAACGGCATGTGGCTGCGTCTCAGGGGCGCGGCCCTTTGCGTCGATTTGTCTTGCGCACACCAGAACCAAAACCCTGAATAGCATTCATTTATTTGCGCCGTAAGGTCGTGTACATTCGGAACTGAAGCACAAATAAAACGCGGTTAATAATAATGAGCCTGCCAGGATGGTGGGCAATAAAGCAATGAGGGCAGGATGCTTTTATTCCGAAGAACGCAGAAGCAGACAATCTGCCGGATTACCCCTCAGCAATGCCGAACGTTCTCCATGCTGTGCATACTCCTGTGCTCTCCGTTTGCCCATTCAGCCCTGTTCCTTGGCGTCTCACCCGGTGATTCCTGTCTTGAAACCTATGAAATGGAAATTGACAGGGGAGCGGAGGCTGACTTCCCTCTGCACACGATGCTGGAGCACGAACTTCTGGCGTTTTACCGCGACACCCCGGAACGTTCTGAAGTGACTGGGTATCAATGCGGCGAAGACCGTATCTCGTTGGTTTATTACGGAGTCTGGTTCCATAACGAGGAGCACCAAAAGGTTTTCTTTAAAACCCATCAAGCAGCAATAGAGGCAGAATTTGGAGATCCATCATTTAATGCTTTTAATCTCGGCTGGATGGCGAGGCTCGTTTTGTGGTTGGACGGGAAAGAGGACATAGAGGAGACGCTGCCACTGGTTCAGTGGCAGCAAAAAAGTGGCGACAAGCTCATGCTTCAATATTCCTCCTTGCAGATTGATGGCAAAGCCTATGGGGTCACCATGAGCTGGGAGCGATAGTTACCATGGCCACCGTTATACCCAACCTCAGCACCCTGCGTGGCATGACGAAAGGCGAGAGGCGCCTGGGGCAGCGCTTAGAAACGCTATTAGAGGATGACTACACCGTCTGGTACGACACACCGGTGGGCCGCAATCGGCGCTATCCAGATTACATTATCCTGCATCCCGGCCGTGGCTTGCTGTTTCTGGAGGTAAAAGATTGGAAGCTAGATACCCTTAAGACGATCACGCCCCGCGATGCGGAGATTTTTACCTCCGATGGTTTGAAGACCGTCACCAATCCTTTGCAACAGGCCCGCCAGTGTGCGCTCACCGCCATCAAAAAACTGCAGCGCGATGCGCACCTGCAACAAACCTGCGCACAGCACAAAGGCAAGCTCTGCTTCCCGTGGGGCTATGGGGTCGTGTTCCCTAATATCACCCGTAAGCAATGGAACGAGGCCATTAGTGAGGAGCATCAGGAGCTGGTGTTACCCCCACACCGTTTGATCTGCCGGGATGAAATGACCGCCACCATTGACCCGGAAGTATTCCAGGAGCAGCTATGGGCCATGTTCGAATACACCTTCGGCGACAAACTCACCCTGCCGCAGATTGATCGTATCCGCTGGAATCTATTCCCTGAAATTCGCATAAACGCGCCCCAGCAAGGGCTGTTCGATGCGGAGGGTGAAGATGATGAACCAGAGGTAGGGCAGGGCGGGGCCAATGAGCGCAAGGCGGTGGTCGCGAGCCAGCCAAGTTACAACACCATCCCAGACATTGTCCGCGTGATGGACCTGCAGCAAGAACAGCTGGCCCGGAGCATGGGTGATGGCCACCGGGTTATCCATGGCGTGGCCGGCTCTGGCAAGACGCTGATCCTCGGCTATCGTTGTCTGCACTTGGCCCAGGCCGTCACCAAGCCGATTTTGGTGTTGTGCTTCAATATCACCTTGGCTGCCCGACTGCGAAGTTTTATTGCCGAAAAGGGCATCGAAGAGAAAGTGCAGGTGCACCACTTCCATGAATGGTGTGGCCGGCAAATGCAAACCTACAACGTGGACCCGATTGCCGCCACACCAGAGCTAAAACCCTGGGAACGGCAGGTGGAAACCGTTATACAGGCCGTGGATAAGAATCAGATTCCTCGTGCCCAATACAGCGCGGTGATGATCGACGAAGGCCACGACTTCGAGCAGGACTGGCTGGCCCTGATTGTGCAGATGATCGACCCGAACACCAATTCCCTGCTGCTGCTCTATGACGATGCCCAGTCCATCTACAAGAAACGCAATCTCAAGTTTCCCCTGTCCAGTGCCGGCATTCAGGCCCGTGGTCGAACCACCATTTTGAAACTGAATTACCGCAACACCCGCGAAATCCTTAGCTACGCCTACGATTTCGCGAAGGACTTCCTGCAAGCTCAAGATGCCGACGACGACCACATTCCCCTCATCGCACCGGAGGTGGCCGGTGTGAGCGGCCCGCCACCGGCGTTTCGCAAATTCGACAACTTCAACGACGAAGCCCACTACATCGCTCGCTGCATTCACAAATGGCACCAAAGCGGCCGCCCCCTCAACACCATTGCGGTGATCTACGGTTACACCTGGCAGGCAGACACTCTGCAACGAGCCCTCAACGCCGAAGGCATTCCCCATGCCTGGTTAAAAAACAGCGCCAGCAAGAAAGCCTACGACGCGAATGCGCAGCGGGTGGCGCTACTTACCCGGCAAAGCAGCAAGGGGCTGGAATTCGATACCGTGGTGCTGGCAGGGCTGGGCGGATTGAAAGACGACCAGGAGAACCTGGAGCGCGAGGTGCGGCTATTGTATGTGGGGATGACGCGGGCACGGCAGCAGTTATTGCTGACCGGGAGTGGTGAGAATTGGTTTGTTGGCCGGTTTGGGCAGTAGTTGAATAATGTAAGGGGCAAACTTAGCGCTATTGTTTTTGCAGAGTACCCGGTGGCGCAAACCACTATGGCAAGTGCAGGCCAGGCCTTCTTTGCCGTCTTTGCCTCGCAATGCCATTACCTAGCGTCGTTCAGATTAAATCTGAATTACTCACATTATCTTTACCTTCGTAACCCGTCCGTAATGAACTACATCACGGCTCATGGCGGCATCGCATTACTGCGGCATTCGCCCAGCAGCGACGACCCCATGGCGCGCTTTGGTGAACAGCCCTAGCAGCGATACCATGGCCACCACATGCGTGAAGGCCGCGCTACCGCGATGCGGTGCTGCGAATGAACCCAACAGCACAGACGGTTAGTGGTGCCTGCGCGAACCTAAATGAGGCATTTATGCATGCGTTTTGAGCACCAATAGCGCGCAGCTAGGCTGCCTGCGTGCACGCATACAGGGCCTTAGCTGGCCTTTTTGCACAACTCGGCCAGCTTCTGATCTAGCATATTCAGAATATGGCGGCGGCTGATTACCCCCACCACCTTGTTGGCGGCATTCACCACCGGATAGATTTTCGGCTTGGCGTTCAGCATCTGCTGGGCCAGGTTCAGTACATCGTCGTTCAGCGATACCGTCAGTACCTCGCTTTGCATTAGGTCCCTCACGGTTGCTACGCGCTGGTTGTGATATACCACCTGTAAGGCCGCCTGCAGGCATTCGCGCTCACTGATCCAGCCCACCAGCGTCCCCGCGCTATCGGTAACGGGGCTGCCCAGCATATCCAGTTTGATCAGATTGCTGGAGGCTTCCACCACCGGCATCTCCGGGCGGATAGTCGCAAAACGGGTGCACATCAAGTCCTTGATCGATACAGAATCCATGGGGCTTACCTCTTGCTCGGGTCAGGTACCACAAAGGGTTAAGCCAGCAATATGGCTGGCCACTGAGCAAGATACTGCGGGAACCATGCCAACTATTGGATTTCGCAGAAGTGGCGGTGGAGTCGCGAACGCCTCCGTCAGCCTATTGACCCTAAGAAACACCCCCCGCAATTCTGTTCATTTATTTACACCCCACGATTATGTAGATTCGAACTGGATCGCAGGCCAGCAGCCACGACATTGCCCTGCTCGCGAGCCTGATCCAAACGAGTCAATGACAAGTAAGCTCCAATGCCATCCGGCAGGCGTATAACAACAGGTTGCACTGTTAGCAGTAGCCCTGCCGGGAGCAGTATTGGGCCGAGCAACGGAGGCAAGCATGCCTGTGAAGAAGGTTGGCTGGCGAGATTTGGCCAAAGGAGTGCGGTACATGGTGCCGCCACTGCTGGATATTCAGCGCAGTAACCTGTTGCGCCTAGCCGGGTTGCGGCCCAGCAGCAAGCAGTCCATTGGCAAGGTTATCCAATACTGGGCCAGTCGCACCCCGCACAACATCGCCTTGCGGTTCGAGGATCAGCAGTGGACCTACGCGCAATTTAACGCCTGGGCCAACCGCTTGGCCGCCTGCTGGCGGGAGCAGGGTGTGGGCGCCGGAGACACTGTCGCGATCATGATGGAAAACCGGCCTGAGGCGTTGGCCTGTGTGGCGGCCACCGTCAAATTGGGCGCCATCGCGGCCATGCTCAACCACAACCAGAGTGGCGAGGTGCTGGAACACAGTATCCAGCTGGTCAAGCCGCGGTTATTGGTAGTCAGTGCGGAATGTGCAGCGGCCCTGGCCACCACTCGCTTTACTCCAACGCCAAGCGCGCCGAACAGCTCGTCGCCCGCTTCATCAATCGGCTATCTGTGGCACGGTGGCGACCAGGGGCAGCCTGCGCCGCCGGGTTGGCTAGATCTGCATGAACACAGCAGCCGGCAATCGCAAGCCAACCCGCCCAGCACTTGCCGAGTGCGCGCCGAGCAGCCGTGTTTTTCCATCTTTACCTCCGGCACCACCGGCTTACCCAAGGCCTCGGTGATGACACATTATCGCTGGCTGGCCGCCATGGCGGGTATGGGCGGCTTGGCCTTGGGCATCCGCCGCAAAGAGGTGTTCTATTGCTGCCTGCCGCTGTACCACAACAATGCGCTTACCGTGGCCTGGGGCTCGGTATTATCCATGGGCGCCACCCTAGCACTGGATCGCAAGTTCAGTGCCTCCCAGTTCTGGGAGCGGGTGCGCCATTACGACGCCACCGCGTTTTGTTATATCGGTGAGCTGCTCCGTTACCTGCTCAATGTGCCGCCCAGCCACATGGACCGTCAGCACCGTATTCGATTAATCACCGGCAACGGGCTGCGCCCGGAAATCTGGGAGCCCTTCGAGCAGCGTTTTGGCATCCACCGTATCTATGAATTTTACGGTGCCAGTGAATCTAATATTGGGTTTATCAACCTCTTTGGTGTGGCCCAGACTGCGGGGTTTACTCCGCTGCCTTTCGCCATCGTCGAATTCGACAATGACACCGAAACCCCGCGCCGTAACCGTGATGGGTTTATGCAGCGCATCCCTAAGGGTGGGGTTGGCCTTTTGATTAGCGAAGTGACCCCGCGGCGGCCCTTTGATGGTTATACCGACCCTGCTGCCGGGGAGAAAAAGTTGCTGCGCGATGTCTTCAAAAAAGGCGATTGCTGGTTCGATTCTGGTGACCTGGTGCGCGACCAGGGCTTGCGCCACATTCAATTTGTCGACCGGGTAGGCGATACCTTCCGCTGGAAAGGGGAGAACGTGGCCGCCGGCGAAGTGGAAGGGGCTATGGCTCAGCACCCGGATATTGATCATGGTGTGGTGTACGGGGTCAGCATTCCCGGCTGCGATGGCCGCGCAGGGATGGCGGCCATTACGCTCAGCCAGGGCGTCGCCCTTAATGGCCGGGGCCTGGCACAGCATTTGAGCCGTGTGCTGCCGACCTATGCGGTGCCCCTGTTTCTGCGCATCCGTGATCATCAGGAAACCACCGGCACCTTTAAATACCGCAAGGTAGCGCTGAAAAAACAAGGCATAGCGCCCGATCAAGTGGCCGAACCCGTGTATGTACTGCTGGATAACCAGCGCGGCTACCAACCGCTGACGCCCCAGCTATACCGGCAGATACAACAAGGCGAGATACGCCTGTAATCCCAGCGAGAGCGGGTTGGCACAGGGTGGTTACCGGGCCGCACTGCGCGACCACCACCTCAAGAATGGCTCAAACAAAGAGCAGTAGAAAGGGGGCCGGGCGGTGTAATTTGACGGTAATCAGGAATGGTGCATTTTCAACAGGCATATCATTGAAATAGCAGTATGGTAGGAATGGAATATCTGACTCCGGAGAGGTGGAATGGATTTTAAGGACTACTACGCCCTGCTTGGGGTGGAGCCAGACGCCGACGCGGCCGCTATCAAGACGGCCTACCGCCGGCTGGCCCGCAAGTATCACCCGGATATCAGCAAGGAAAACGACGCCGAAGCCAAGTTTAAGGACGTGGCTGAGGCCTGGCAGGTGCTGAAAGATCCAGATAAACGCGCTGATTACGACCAGCTACGCGCCTTTCGAAACCAGCAAGGCGATGGCGGTTCGTTTCAGCCGCCCCCTGGCTGGCAGCCGTCGAGCGGCGGCTTTGACCCGGCCGATGCGGGCTTTTCTGACTTCTTTGAATCCCTGTTCACCGGCGCCCGCCAGGCCCGTGGCGGGCACGCCCCATCGCGGCGTGGTGAAGATGTGGAAATCGAGCTGCCCATTTTTCTAGAAGACACGATCAGCAGCGAATCCAAATCTGTTTCCTACCGGCTGCCGGAGTACGACCAGTACGGCCAGGTGGTCGGCGAAAAAAGCAAAACCCTGAACGTGAAAATTCCGGCCGGGGTGACCGACGGTGAACGCATTCGGCTAAAAGGCCAGGGTATTGCCGGTATCGGTAACGCCCCCGCGGGCGACGTGTACCTGCGCATTCGCCTGGTGCCGCATCCCTTGTTCGATGTGGAAGGCCACAACCTGATCGTTACCGTACCGGTGGCGCCCTGGGAAGTGGCGCTGGGGGCAAAAATTGAAGTGCCCACCCTCACCGGCGCAGTACAGATGACCATCCCGGCACACAGCCAGAACGGCAAGAAGCTGCGTATTCCTGGCAAAGGGCTGCCCAGCAAGGCAGGGAAGGGCGACCTGATTGCCGTGTTAAAAGTAGTCATGCCCGATGCCACCGGCGAAGACATTGACGCGCTGTGGCAACAACTGGCCGACAAGGCAAGCTTCGATCCACGTGCAAAATGGAGACGGTAATTATGGCCTCTCAATTAAGAATCACGGTATGCAGTAACGACATTTGCCAACGGGTGCAGATATCAGAGCAGGATCTCATCGACATCGTCAGCCTCGGCATTATCGAACCCCAGGATAGGCAGGCCAGCGAATGGCAGTTTGACGATGCCGTGCTCGCCGAAATCGCCCGCGCCACCCGCTTGCGGCGGGACCTGGAGATCAACTGGGAGGGCGTAGCACTGGCCCTGGAATTGCTCGATGAAGTGCAGGCGCTACGCCGGGAAAACCATGCGCTGCTGCGGCGGCTAAAACGATTCGAGGCGTAACTCCCAATGGCGCTTTCGCCACCAGGCTGGGCGCCTTTTTCTATTTGTCGCGGCGCCACTGGAGGGCGGCCTCTGCGTTCTCTCTCCTGCAAAGCAAGCCTCCTGAAGCCTATTCATTTCTTTGCGCCTAAAGATTGTGTACATTCAAAGTAATCGCAAATAACACGATATCAATAACCGCGGCTGGCCAGGATGGCACGGCTTGTAATATGACTCAGGGGAAAGGATGCCAGTTCGGTTACGTAACCTGTCAATCCTGTTGCGACCGGCCCATGCACGGCCCGGATACCAACAGTTATGAGTGCCGTCCTCCTCACCATCATTACTGTGGCAGTGACCGTGTTGCTGCTGCTGAAGCCGCTGTCGTCCTGCTTTGGCAAATTCCCCTATCGTCGTAAGCCCTCTCTGCTCAGCAAAGCGGAGCGCTCTTTCTATGGTGTGCTTTCTCAAGTCGTGATTTTTGAATGCCCGCTATCGGTGGTTTGGAAGCGCGTTTGCTTAAAGACCTGTTCCCCGGATGGGGAATGGGAGGCCTGACTCGGTGTCTGCCTGAATGCACTATTTAAGACCTGCCCCGTTTCCTGAGACCAAGAAAAGAGGATAGTACTTTGAGTGTAAAAGTTTTTATTAGTTATGCGCATAAAGATGAGCAGTATAAAAATGCTCTAGTAGAGCATATGTCTGTGTAATCCCCCCATTTTTAACCGCCCGAATGAGTAGAGGG
>AZIG01006808.1_pt1 | contig 150307 bp, 138 predicted proteins | sample 359071 | NCBI WGS metagenome assembly AZIG01 (sample SAMN02429714, study PRJNA222667) | marine sediment metagenome | biome: Sediment sample; isolation source: enrichment culture of sample MGS-AQ(UA) from oil contaminated terminal site... | place: Jordan: Aqaba | collected 2011-05-15 | depth 18 m m | reverse complement strand
CTCGAGCGCGCCCGGGCCCGGGAAATCTGGCGGCCCTCGGTACTGCGCCGGGCGATCCCGCAGATCCACCGCGTCTCGTCCCAGGCTTGGTATCACGACGGCGACAACGAGCGCGCCCGCTTGCGCGCAGCCATCGAGGACGCCATGCAGGCAGGGCAGCCGGTGGCCGCATCCAACGACAAGGAGACCTGCCAATGAGTGGCCCAAAGGTGGTGCGCATCGTCACCCGTGAAGAAATCATCGCCCTTTGCGAAGGCCATCTGCGCCGCCTTGATCAGGCTGTGGCCCGCTGGGAAGCCCAGGCCGAAAAGCTTGGCCAGCTGAGCGAGCAGGAACGCGCGGCCACGCGGGCACGGCAAGCGCGGTTGCGCGCCTTGCTCACTGAGGACCAGTACCAGGCCTTGCAGAAAGCCGTCCCCATCGAGATCGAACACCTGCGGCGCGACCAGCTTGCCCGCGAGGAGCGCGCTATTGGGCAAGCGACCGAGCAGCGCCAGCATCAACGCCGCATGAAGGAAAATGCAGCGTTTCTGCTCAAGGCCCTGGTCAGCCGCACCGACACCGCCCCGCAGGTGGTGCAAGCCCTGACAAAACTGGCCGATGGCGCCCAACTGGACAATGCCGAGCAACTGCTTGCCCAAGGCTTCGCCCAATTGAGCCGCAGCAACGAAGCGCAAACCCTGGACGAACAGCAACGCGCGCTGGCTCGACGGCTCATGGATGAAGCCCCCACGCCCAACCTCACCACGTGGCTGGCCGCGCGAGCACAAGCGACCCGCGACCCACGCCTGCAGCAGATCGATCGGCACATCGCCGAGCTTCACCTGTTGCAAGGCACAGCCTGTGCTGAGCCCTTCGTACAAGCCTTGGCCCGGGCCGAGGCGCAGCCCCAGGTGCAACAGCGCAACTTGCTGCTCGACAGCCTGGTGATCGAGCTGGCTGACAAAAGCCGCGACTTCCAGCTGAGTCGCGATTCGCTCGCCAAGCTCCACGAACTGGCAAACGAAGTACAAACCCGCCTGGGCGCCGGGAACGAGGCCTTGCTCAAGCAGGTCCGCCTTTGCACGACCACCAGCCCGCAAGCCACGGTGAGCGAGCTGACAAGCCGCTGCGAAGCATTGCTCGCCATGCATGTGCAAGCGCAAGCCGCCCTCGCCCGTCGCGAGGCCATGCTCAAGGGCCTGGCCGAACTCGGTTACGAAGTGCGCGAAGGCATGACCACCGCCTGGGCTGACGCGGGCAAGATAGTACTGCGCAAGTCGGCCACGCCAGGCTATGGCGTGGAGCTGGGCGGCAAGGCCGAGAATGGCCGCATGCAGGTGCGTGCGGTGGCATTGAGCCGTGATCGCGACACGCAGCGCGACAAGGACATCGAGACGATCTGGTGCAACGAGTTCGGGCGCCTGCAGGCGATGCTTCAGGGTAATGGAAGCGAACTGCTGATCGAGCGAGCGATGGGGGTGGGAGAGACGCCACTCAAAGAAGTGCTTGCCGCTGAAGACGAAGACATGGCTGCTGCCGGACAGCTACGGACGAAGTCATCATGAGTGGGCACGATCTGTATGCCGATCTCAAGGATGTGCTGAGTCGTTGCCGAATAAACGGGTAACTAGCCTGGGCTAATCCTGGAGCCGCTTTTCCATTACGATGGTGCACTCAGCCCCATGAAACTCGTCGCGGATTTTCTGATAGCCCAGGGCGGCGTAGAACTTCTCAGCGGTAATCGACGATGGCACACTTACAGCCCCAATGCCGGCGTGGGCAGCGGTCGCATGAATGACATCCATCAGATGCCGGCCAATGCCGCCTTTTTGGTGAGCCGGGTCAACGAAAACACTTCTGACCACATCACCGTCGAGACCGGCAGTGCCAACGATGTTATCGCCCAGCAAGGCTACGAAAACCCTGCGCTTGGCAAGTTGTGCAGTGACGACTTCAGGAGCAAAGCTCCGCTCAACCTGAGCGATCACATCGGGCGGGTAGTCCTGTGAATTTGACTCACGCAGGGCGGCTAGAACTACGCGGCTAATCGCTGCTGCATCGTTGCGTGTGGCGGGACGAACGCGATATTCCATGCGCAGACCTCAACGCTAAAGGATCACCGGTTAGCCCATCGCATTGGGCCTTCCCCGGACGTTTTCCAACAATTTCCTTCTTTGCTGTTCCCAACCAGCGCCGAGCGCTATCCGATCAGCTTGGTGGTCTCTCCATGAGGGCATCACCATCCCGCCCTTCGATCTCCCTTGCCAAAAATCGGCGCGCCGACTGAGCGCCCGCTCCTCCCTGCTTCAATGGCAACCGCTGCCCTGTAACCGAGCTACGTTCTGATCGATGCGGCCTTGGATCGTGCGCAAGGTGTCTGGCGTAATGACCTGTGGGTACAGGTTCTCGGCGATGCTTGCAAACTGGCTAGCCACCTCACAAATGCCGTCAATCATTCTGCCTGCAACCTCCGGGGGCACCTCGGCTTCCTCGGCAAGCCGAAGCATTTGTGTGCGGGTAATCGACAGGGCCTCCCCCATTACATCCATCTGGTGATATCCACCTGGCCCCTCGCAAAAGGTCACATCGTAGGCCGGCGACAGTCTCCAATGACCGTCCTGCGACATGACGTAGGCAAAGTTCTTGGGATGATCATCTCTGTTGTTGAACGCTACATTGAAGACGGCACGTTCGAAGGCCACCGCCATCTCTCGCACGTCGTTGGTACACATCTGGGTTGCCCGCAGAAAATTGACGTAGTCCAACACGCCTGGAGACCGGTAACTCGCCCCCGTGAAGGCCGCGAGGCTTTGCATGGGCACGCGCAGGCCACCCTGACGGTCAAATCGCTTGCTGGCAAACGCCGCCAACCCATCAGGCAGGCTGAAGTACTGCGTGTCAGGGGTCTCGATACCGCACATGCGCAGGCATTCGGCGTAGACCATTTCGACAGCGCACACCTCGGCACGCTCTTCCTTGGCCGGGAACTTGACCAGCCAGGCTTCAAAGCCCGCCGTCACGGCAGTTGTAAACCGGCCAGTTTCGGGATCACGATAGACGAGGGCCTTAGGCCTTGCACCTTGAGGCGAGCCACCCACCAGCAGCAACCTCTGCAGGAACTCACCGCCGTCTCCATGGAGCACTTCCTGCACTTCGGCGGCTAGCTGCTCCAGCGGGATGTGGACTTCAGACGCCTGCCCTTCGGGCGCCACGGGTTCAAACGTCATGGCCCCCATGGCATTACCACCGATATAGGCCAGCCGTTCCAGTGAGCCGATGCGCGCTGTGGTGAGCCCGCGGCGCCTGAACATACGGTCCATCAGCAACATGCCCCATCCGTCCGGCAAGGCGTCGTAAACAGGCCCTGGCAAGTACAGTTGGTGGTCTGGAAAGTCTCGGCGCAGTTGAGCCCCCTCCAGCGGCAGCGTGTAGGACGACAGCTCCAAGCCCCTTTGCCTGGCTTCATTGCTGTACTCGAACACAATCAGTGGACGACCGGTCAGGGCAGTCGTGGAGACCAGCGAGCCCCATTGCCATCGCTCCCCCCACCCTTCGTAGAAGACGTTCACCTGCTCAAGCATTGCCGGGCTTCCTCTTGGTACGAAGACGATTGGCGCTGTTTTCGTAGCGCCGGATATCCTCGATGCTGTCCAGCTTTGGCAGGAAAAGGCCTTCCAGTTCCTTGGTCCGGCCAAGCGCCATCGCCACCCGAACGACGTTCTCGAATCCGACATTGCGCCCGGCTTCAAGGTTGGACACGGTGTTTGTAGCGATGCCGGCACGCCCGGCCAAGTCTGCCTGTGTCATGTCCCGCGCCAAGCGCTCTGTGCGCAAGCGATCGCAGAGGCGCTTCACGACCTCACTCGGCTTGCTGAAGCTTAAATCCAACATAGTGTATACCTAGCCCGCTCTGTGCCAGTTAATCCACAAAATTATAGAATTAACGCCCGGCCCTATCAAGCGAGCTAATTCCCTTAATTTGCGTCTTATCGCTTGGTTTCTACATTTACCCACAATTTAGTGGATTTACGGACGTTCTGCACAGAGGCTTCGTCGGCGGTTTGAAATGGTTTGCACGATCCAATACCCAAGCCATCCCGAACCTTTTATAGCGCCACGTGCATGTGGGCATGAGGGCAGTGTCGCACGCCGTGCTGATGGTGTTCGCGCAGAGCATCATGGAAACCGCTGAAACCGTCTACCCTGCCCCGCAGCCAAAGGCTTAAGCCTTGCAAACTGACCACGCGGCCCCTTGGGAGCACTGTACATGTCTATCGACTTCAGACCCGCTCGAGTCTCGGACGCGCATGATATTGCGCGCTTCTTTCAACTGACATCGGAGGGCATGGCCGATTACATATGGAGCAAGCTCGCTGCCCCCGGAGAAGCACTGCTGAGTGTCGGTGCGTCTCGCTATGCCAGAGAACAGGGCGACTTTTCATACAAGAACTGCCTGATGGCCACTTTCGAAGGGCGCGTCATCGGCATGATGCATAGCTATGTCTTGCGCGCGACGCCTGACAGGCCAGCCGAGACCGACCCCGTCCTCGCGCCTTATTCCGACATGGAAATACCCGATACCTTGTACATATCCAGCCTGGCACTGGATGAGGCCTGGCGGAGCCAGGGGCTGGGCGCCCAGTTTCTTCGCCACGCCCAGCAGCGCGCTGACGACGCTGGCCTCGATGGGTTGTGCCTGATCGATTACGCAGAAAACCACGGTGCACGCCGCTTCTACGAACGTCATGGATTTCAGATCGTGAAAACCTGCCAGATCGTTCCGCACCCGATGCTCGGTGTAACCGGTGAAGCCTATTTAATGTATCGCCCTACTCACAACGTGCTCGAGAAACAGCCATGAACCAGAAACTGACCGTGTTCCGCGAACTGGATATCCAACCGCTGCGCGACCTGCCCTTCTTTGAAGAAGTTTTGGAAGGTACCCCTCACACGCTGACGTCCAAGTACTATCACGATGAACAGCAAGGTCGCATTTCTGGAGAATGGGAAGCCAGCACCGGGGCGTGGCGCATTGACTACAAAGTCTGGGAGTTCTGCCATGTCCTGAGTGGATGCTGCGTCATCGAGCTTGAGGGTTGCGCCCCGGTCACACTGGCGGCTGGCGACACGTTCATTATCGAACCAGGCGCCAAGGGCAAATGGACCGTAGTGGAAGACATGAAGAAGAACTTCGTGATCCTCTTGCCCGTGAACTAAGCCACTGAATGCTGGCTGAAGCCGACTATGCTGGTAGCAATCCACACGCCGGCACAGGGGCTGTCAAATGGGCAAGAAGCGCAGGTTCGGACGGGCTGCTTGGCTGATGCTACTGACCCACTTGCTGTTCTCGCCCCTGCTCCTTGGGGACACCCCTCAGTCCGGGCCAGAGGTAGAGGGTGTGATTGCCGAGCCCGCCCCGCTGACCGTCATCAACCGCACGGTGCTGGTCTTTCGTGCGACGCTGCTGGGCGAAACACCCAAGGTGCGCGCCCAGCGCGCCAAGAAGGTCATCGAGGAAACACTCCAGGAAACAAACGACCTGGAGGTTCGCGTAGACCCTATTCTGCGCAGCTACCTGGTGCTGCTGGGCGGGCGCCGTGCATTCATCGTGACGCCACTGGATGCTGCGGCCGATAGCATTACAGCAGGCAAAGCTGCCGAGCAGGCCGCCGAGAACCTGCGCCTTGTCGTCGAGGAAACCCGTCAGGCGCGTAGCCTGCGCTTTTTGCTCACTGCGATAGGCTACAGCGCTGCGGCAACCTTGGTGTTCTTCATGCTGGTAAAGGCCGCAGGCTACTGTCGACGCAAGCTCTTGGGACTGCTGCCCAAACTGATGGGCAAACACTCCGAACGCCTCAAGGTCGGCCACACGCAACTGTTCGACCTGCAGAACCTGTACTACCTGATCGACCGCTCACTCTGGCTGCTGTACTGGTTGGTCGTGTTGTTGTTCTGCTACCAGTGGCTGGGCTTCGTGCTGTCTCAGTTCCCCTACACAAGGTCTTGGGGTGAAAGCCTCAATATCCACCTGATGGAACTGCTCAACTACCTGGTCAGCGGCATTTTACGTGCCATGCCCGGCCTGGTAGTTGCGCTGTCGATCTTCTTCATCGCCCGTGGTATCAGCGCCTTCTCCAAACGTGTGCTAAGGCGCATGGCACGCCCGGGCACGTTGAAATGGCTGACCGCCGAAACCTTGCAACCGACCATGCGCCTGACGTCGCTGGCGATATGGCTATTCGCCCTGGTGATGGCCTACCCCTATCTACCCGGCTCGGGCACCGATGCCTTCAAGGGGCTCTCGGTGTTGCTCGGTCTGATGATTTCACTGGGGGCAACCAGTGTCATCGGCCAAGGGGCCGCCGGATTGATCCTTACCTACACACGCACGATGCGCGTCGGCGAGTTTGTACGCGTGGGCGATTACGAGGGCACGGTGACCGAAGTGGGCATCTTCACCACATCCATACGCACCGGGCTTGGCGAAGTGCTGACACTTCCCAATTCAATGATTACCGGCTCGGTGACCAAGAACTACTCGCGTATCGTGGAAGGGCCAGGCTATGTGGTCGATACCGTGGTGACCATCGGCTACGACACCCCCTGGCGTCAGGTCGAGGCGATGTTGCTGGAAGCGGCTCGGCGCACCGAAGGCGTGCTGCAAACGCCCGCGCCCCAGGTATTCCAGACGGCGCTGTCAGACTTCTACCCCGAGTATCGATTAGTGGCCCAGGCCATTCCGTCAGAGCCCAGGCCACGCGCGCAGCTACTGAGCTTGTTGCACGCCAATATCCAGGACGTGTTCAACGAGTATGGAGTGCAAATCATGTCGCCTCACTACCTGGGCGATCCCGAGCAACCTAAATGGGTGCCCAAGGAGCAGTGGCACGCGGCTCCATCCAAACCTGAAAACACCGCGTGAGCAATGAGACCTCAGGTGCTGGTCAGGCCCCAGCCAAGGCCCCGAACAGGATCATCGGGTGCAGACGCAACTGTCGTAATAGCCAAGCCTGACCCGCGTCTCAAGAGTTTTCGTACAGAGCCTAACCGTGGGTTCAGTTCAGCGCCTACCGCCGGTAAACCAGCGCATGTAAGGATTCTCTGTGCTGATCGGCGCCAAGGCCCGCGCCTCGCGTATCCAGGCCTGGCGATTGCCGTTGTAGGCCAGCAGCGACAGCCCATAAAAACGACGCAGCAACGCCCACTCATCATTCACCGCGGCGAGCACCGAGGGGTTGGCATTTTCCAATGGCGGCGCTACCCGCAGCGCCAGTAATGCCGGTAGCACGCGGGTGATTTCGCGCGGCCGTACCCACGACGCGTACTCGATACGGGGCCTATCGTCGGTAACCGGCTGTGCATCGCCGGCATAACGCTCAAGCCCTTGCCGGTCGGTAATCCAGGTGGCCAGCAATGCTTCGACCGAGCTTACGCCCACCTGGGCCAGGGCAGCCGAAACCTGGGGTTGCTCGAAGCGTTGGCGGATGCGCGGTACATCCAGCACCATCGGCGTTGCCGAGCCGATCAAGAGCATCTCGTGAAACTCGGTGGTCCACAACGAGGCATGCGGGAACACGTCAAGAAAGCTGCGTACCAGCGAGCGGCTGTCCTCGTCGTTCTGGGTGGGGAGCGGTAGCCATTGAGCCACCAGTCCATGCTCCTGCAGGCGAGACGCTGCCAACTGATAGAAGTCGCGCGAGTAAAGGTTGACCACGCCTGCCGCCGAGGGTGGTGGCGGCTCCAAGGTAATCACGTCGTAACGTTGCTCATTACGCAAAAGCTCACGGCGCCCATCACGCAGGCGGATGTCAAGGCGCGGATCGTTCACAGCGTTGTAGTTACCGGAAAAAAGTGGCGCCGCTGCCAGCACCTGCGGCAGCAGCTCGGCAACCACCGGATGCTCCAGGCCTGAATAGCGCAGCATTGCACCGGCGGTGATCCCGGTGCCGAAGCCGATCACCAGCGCCGAGCGCGGCTCGCCGCGATGTATCAGCAATGGCAGCAACGCCTGCAGGCGCATGTAGCGCAGTGACGGCATGGCATCCCCAGTGTTGGACACACCCTGAATGTACAGGCGGTTGAACGCTTGTCCCTGACGCTGCTGGTTGACCACCGCTACCGTGCCGCCGCGGCCTTCCTGGTAGAACACCAGTTCGCCGCTACGCGCACCTGGTAACAACTGTGCCAAGCGTTCTGGTGGGGTAAGTGCGCCGGTAACCAGGGTCGCGCCGCCAACCAGCAGGACCGCTACCCGCATGCCCTTGTGCACGGCCTTGCCGCGCCATGTCGCTACTGCGCCGATGGCCGCCGCCAGGCAAGCGAGCACCACCAAGGTTCGCACCAGCCCTATTCCAGGCACCAGGACAAACCCCGTGAGCATGACACCGACGATGCCACCCAGGGTATTGAGGGCAATCACCGCCCCCACGTCCCGCCCCACTTGGCCACTGTCCACGGCCAGGCGCAGGGCCAGGGGAAATGCCGCCCCAAGCAACGTGGTCGGGATGAATACCACGCATACTGCGGCAGCCGCAAAGCGCGCGCACATCCCAGCCAACTGGCTGCCGGTCAGTTGCAGTACATGGCTTTCCAGCAGGGTCTGCCAGGTCACCAGCCACCGACCGAGCCCGGCAATCTGCAACAACGCCAGCAGCCCGGCAGACGCGATCAGCAGGCCGAACAGCCCCCAAGGGTCGCGGATTCGGTCTGCGCGTCTCGCATACAGTGCACTGCCCAGGACCAGCCCCATCAGATAGGTGGCCAACACCACGGAAAAGGCAAACGCGCGGGTACTCATGAACTGCACGATCGATTGCGTCCACACCACTTCATAACCGAGCGCCACGCCACCTGCCAGGCAATACAGGGCGATGGCCAAGCGAGCCTGCGGCGTACGCGGCAGCGAGGCAGTGGCAGAGTTAGGCAAGGCCCGCTCATCCCTGCCGCGCCCGCACCAGGCGCCCAGCGCGGCCAGCAGATTCAACGCCCCCGCCACACAGGCGGCCCCGGTGACGCCAAGCAGGGGCAGCAAGACGAATGCCGCCAGCAAGGTGCCGCAGATTGCGCCAGCGGTATTGGCGGCGTATAACCGACCGCCCGCCTCCCCCGTCTGCGCGCCATTGGGGGTTAGCGCTCGAACCAGCACAGGCAAGGTTCCGCCCATCAAAAAGGCGGGCAGCCCCACCAGGCTCAATGGCAGCAGCCAGGCCAGCAAGCCGACACTCGCCTCCAGGCGGGCAAACAGTGCCGCACTCTGCGCCAGCCCCAAGGTCGCCGCCACCGCCAGTACTGCGACCGCCAACTCCAGCCCCGCATAGAGCCTGACCGGGTGGCGCAACCGGTCAGCCCAGCGACCGAACAGCAGGCCGCCCATGGCCAGCCCTGCAAAAAACGCGCTGATGCCAGCGGTGATGGCATACACCTCCACCCCAACCACCAGAGACAGCTGCTTGACCCAAAGCACCTGATAGATCAGCGCTGCACCACCAGAGGCGAACAGCAGCGCCGCAGGCATCAGCCATTGCAGCGGTGCTTGCGTTTCGGTAGTGCCGGGGCTGCCGGCGCGGGGAAGGTTCACGACTGCTGGCATCATCAAGCCTTAGCGGACTCACACGCCTGTCCGCACTGGGTATGAAAGAATGCGCCCGCCAAGGGCGGGCGCGGGGCATTGCCGTTATTGCTTCATCTTCTCTTCGATCTTCTTGTCCACGTCAGCACGGATCTGGTCGATGCTGAAACTTGCCGGACGCTGGCTCGGCGGGTATTCCACGAACGTCTGCAGGAATGCGGCAGCCTTGCGGGTTCCCTGGAAGATCAGGTAGTCGTTCTTGGTCACCCAATCGTAGTACTGGTTGGAGACGACATCGGCGCGTTCATACGGGTCCATACGTAAGTTGAAGACCTTGGGCACCCGCAGACAGGTGAACGGCTCGCTCCAGACCGCGAACCCCCCAGGGGCACGCTGTTCGCAGAACACCAGCTTCCAGTTGCCGAAGCGCATCGACACCAGTTCACCGTCGTCGTTGAAGTAATAGAACTCGTTACGTGCGCTCTTGTCCGTTTTGCCGGTCAGGTAATCCAGTTGGTTGTAACCGTCCAGATGCACCTTGAAGTTCTTGCCACCCACATCGGTGCCCTTGAGCAAGCGGTCCTTGATGTCAGTGTCACCGGCTGCGGCCAACAGTGTCGGGAACCAGTCCAGCCCCGAGAACATCTGGGTGGACACCGTGCCCGGCTTGACCTTGCCCGGCCAACGGATCATCGCCGGCACGCGGTAGGCGCCTTCCCAGTTGGAGTTCTTCTCGTTGCGGAACGGCGTCGTCGCGGCATCAGGCCAGGAGAACTGGTTAGGACCGTTGTCCGTGGTGTAGACCACGATGGTGTTGTCGGCGATCTTCAGGTCATCAAGGGTCTTGAGCAACTTGCCCACATCACCGTCGTGTTCGAGCATGCCATCTGCATACTCATTGCCCGGCATGCCGCTCTGCCCACGCATCGACTCACGTACATGGGTATAAAGGTGCATACGGGTGGTGTTCATCCAGACGAAGAACGGCTTGTCAGCCTTGACTTGCTTGTCGATGAAGTTGATTGCCGCCTGGGTGGTCTCGTCGTCGATGGTCTCCATGCGCGACTTGGTCAGCGCACCGGTATCCTCGATCTTGCCATCGGCGCTCGACTTGATCACACCGCGCGGCGAGGTAGCCTTGACGAATGCCTCATCATCCTTGGGCCACAGTTCACGCTCCGGCTCTTCTTCGGCATTGAGGTGATACAGGTTGCCGAAGAATTCGTCGAACCCATGATTGGTCGGCAGGTATTCATCCCGGTCGCCCAAATGGTTCTTGCCGAACTGGCCAGTGGCATAGCCCTGCGCCTTGAGGGCCTGGGCAATGGTGACATCGCGCGCCTGCAAGCCCACGGGCACCCCAGGCATGCCGACTTTGGACAAGCCGGTGCGCAGCGGTGTCTGCCCGGTGATGAAGGTAGAACGCCCAGCGGTGCAGCTGTTCTCGGCGTAATAGTCAGTGAACAGCATCCCTTCCTGGCCGATGCGGTCGATGTTCGGCGTCTGATAGCCGACCACGCCCTTGCCGTAGGCGCTGATATTGGTCTGGCCAATGTCATCGCCGAATATCACCAGGATATTGGGTTTTTCCGCGGCACTCGCCGTGCACACGCTCACCGCCGCAGTAGCGGCGAGCGCGAATGTGGTTATCCATCTTCTACTGGGTTTCATAAGGCGGTTTCTCCGTATCACGTTTACTGGCATTTGCCACGACTACGTGCACGATCGACCTACTGCTTGGCTGGTTCCCTGTGCCCTGCGGTTCTCTTTCATTGAACCTGGTTGCTTTCGAATGGGTAGATGCGCTGCCACTCGCGCGCCATATCGACTACGGTCCAGTTCGCACCCATGGCGGCATCCAGCGCCTTGTCCAGGTGCCCGACCTTGCTGTCGCGGTCATAGGCCCATTCGCGTGTCGCATCGGTGTGGTGGACCAGCCCGGCAAAGCGCTTGCCGTCGCCAGCCATGGTCCACTGCAGCATTTGCAGGTCGCCGTCGGAGTTGCCGAAGGCGAAGATCGGGCGACGGCCGATATGGGCATCGATGCTCACCGGCTTGCCTGGGCCATCATCGTTGTGCAGCAACTTGGGCAGCCGTTCGATAGACAATTTACCGTTGTCGTCGATAAAGCGCGCTTCCAGTATGGTGCCGATCACTTGCTCTGGCGGCACCCCATAGACTTCCTCAGCGAATGCACGCATGAAGGCCACCTCGCCGCCTGAAACGATGTAAGTCCTGAAACCATTGGCCCGCAGGTACTGCAAGAGCTCGAGCATGGGCTGGAAGACCATCTCGGTGTACGGCTTGTGGGTGCGAGGGTGCACGGCTTTCGCCAGCCAGCGCTGGGTATTGGTGATAAAAGCCTCGGTGCTGACCCCGGCATGGGTGGCGGCCACGATCTTCAGCATACCGTCCATGCCGCTGTCACTGAGTGCTTGCTGGTCGCCCTCAAGGACGGCCTTGAACGGCTGTTGGGTGACCCATTCCGGGTGCTGCGGTGCGAGCCTTTTGACCTCGTCGAGGGCAAACAGCACTTCGAAATACAGCGGCTGCTCGCTCCACAGCGTGCCATCATTGTCGAAGACGGCGATGCGCTCGGCCTCGGGCACGTAATCTTTACCGCCCTCGGTGGTTACGGCGCCCACGAAGGCTTCGATGGCTTGCCGTGAAGGCCCATCCCGCCAGGAAGGCAGCGGGTTCGCGGCCTGCACAGCCAAAGGCAGCACGAGCAACCAGGTCAACCACCAGCGCATACGGTGCAGGTCGAGCATGAAGTATCCCTCCTCTGCGCTGCCTATCCACTACAGGCAAACGACTCATGGGTTGAGTGGTTTCAAGCCTTCAGGGTGACTGACCTGCCGCCCGCTAACCGCTGCTCGCCGCAGCGCTGGCAGGATCGGGCTCAGTGACGGCGCGACCTGGCGCACTTCACTGCCATTGCCGTAACGGTTCTGGAGCCAGTCTAGTAGACGTATTCGCAATGAGGATGGCAAAGATGAGGAAAATTCTGACACCGTGCGCTGCCCGGTAACCCGCCGGATCCACAGGTACAGCCCGTCGAGCTGAGGTGGGTCTTGCGCAAGTTGTGCACGCGCCTGCCGCCAGGCATGCTCGGCAGACTCCAAGCGCGCCCTGCGCCGCTCTGCTTGCCAGCCTTTCAAATACCGCCACAGCGCCTGCATCCAAGGCCGTGCAAGGTAAACCAGCCCCCCGCCAAGCACCAGCAAGCCCGCTGCCCACAACCCGTAACCGGGCAGGCGCAACTGGGCCTGACGGCCGAGCGCGCGCAGGTCCTGGTCGATGGAAAACGGTGCCTTGTAACCACCCTCGATGGCGTTGACGTCGATGGGGGGCAACGTTGCTTGCCTGGCCTCACCGGTAGCCGCGTCCCACCACTGCAGTTCGATCGCGGGTAATTGGTAACGTCCGGCAGCCGATACCACATAGCTCACACTGTCCTCGCGCTGGCCGCCTATCGAGCCCCCGCGGCCATCACTGAGCGGCGCAATACGAGGGGTTTGTACATAGCGTTTAAGGCCTTTGATGTCGACCAACGGTGGCGGCGGTATCAGCATCACCTGCGCACCTTCGGCTTGCGTCATCACACGGCGGGTAATGCTGTCCCCTGCCCGCAACGGCGAATGCGACAGTTGTGTTTGTTGCTCAAGGCTGACGTTTCGCGCCACCAGGCGGTGCACAGTCGCGTCGCCGGCCAGGGCCTTGGCTGCGAACGCGAGCGGTTCGCTGGTGAGCGTGACCGGGGCATCCGCCTGGCCGGGGAACACCTGAAAGGTTTGCGCAGGGAGTGTGAAGGCCTGGGCCGTTTGCGGGGTAATCTGATAGGTGTAGCGCAGGCCAAAGAAGGTCTTGCCGTCGATTCGCTCGTTCAGATGCTGCGCTTCACCGCTCGGCGCGCTCACCGTCGCACCGGGCAATTCGATCACCGGCAACACGGCCGGCTGGGTGAACCAGGTGTCCACCAACAAGTCGATCTGCAACTCGAGCGTCGCGCCTACTACCGTGTCACCAGCCGGCAGCAGCCGCACCTGCACGCGTGCCTCGGGTGCCGCGACCGCGAGCAATGGCAGGTAGAGCCCTAGCAGCAACAGCAAGCGTTTCATCGGGTGCCCTCCGGGGTTTGCCGTGAGGCGTCCTGAAGCAGGAACTTGCGCCTGAGGAACTGTGCCGGCGACGTCGTCAGGTTATTCAGCCAGACCTGGTCCGAAGCGGCCTGCGGAGTTTGCTGCTTCTGCCGGGCGCCTTTGGAGGGGGTCTGGTCCTCCACCACCTTGTCGGCCTTCTCGTCTGGTGTGCCTGCCTTTTGCTGGTCTTCGTAGTCTTTGAGCAGCGCCAGTGCCAGTGCCAGGTTGGCGCTGGCCTCGGGAAACACCGGCTGCCGCTTCAACGCCTGTTGGTAGGCTTGGACGGCCTGGGGAAACTTGAACTGGCGCACGTAGATATTGCCCCGGTAGAAAAAAGCCTGGGCGGTATCGAGCTTGCCCAGGCTGGCCAAGGCAACGTCATAGTCGGCGGCGGTGTAGGCAGCCAGGCCTTTCCAGTAAGGGTCGTTGAAATGCGCTGCGGCCTGCGGGTAATGGCCATGCTCAAAGGCCCAGCGGCCCTGCTGGTCGGGCGTGAAGAAGGCATCTGCGACGGGCCCGGCCCGCGCCGTTTGCGGCTGCGTGCCCAACAATACCGCCACCAGCATGGCGGCCATCCAGTGCACCTTCCAGCCACGGCGCAGGCACAGCAGAGCAATCAGCGCCAGCGGCCAGCACAGCCAGTAGCCGGCATCCTTCCAGTGCACCTGTTGCGGGTCGCCTTGGGCTGCCTGAAAATGTTGCTGCGCATGCAGTTCGATCCAGTCCAGGTCGTCGTCACTCAGGGTCAGGCTGCCCAGCGGGCCGTTGACGGCTTTGGCCAACTGCCTCAAGCCCTGCTGATCAAAGTCAGCCTGTAGCGGGCGCCCTTCGGCATCGACGCGTGTGCGACCCTGGGCGTCATGCAAAACACCGCTGTCGTGGCTGCCAACGGCCAGTACCATCACCTGCAGGTCGCTGCCTTTCAGCGCGCCCGCGAGTGCCGACAGTTGCCCGGCATCGGCGCCATCGGTCAGCAGCACCAGCGTGCCGGGCACCTGTTCGGCAGCAAGCAAGCGTTTCGCCACTTCGATCACGCCCACCACGTCCTTGCCGGGTTTGGCGATCAAATCGGTGGTCAGCGCTTGCAAAAACGTATCGAGCAACTGCGGGTCTTCCGTGGCGGGCAGCACCAGGTGCGCGCTGCCGGCATACACGATGAGCGCTGTACGAGCGCCCGCGCGGCGCATCACCAGGTCGTGCAAGGTATGTTTGGCGGCTTGCAGGCGGGACGGGGGGACGTCGTCGGCATCCATCGAGGGCGACAGGTCCAGCGCCAGGATCAACGGCGCACGGTTGTCGACGAACGCCGGGATATCTCGCTGCCAGGTCGGCCCGGCGGCGGCCAGGGCACCCAGGCCGAGCAGTGCTGCCAGCAGGTGAACGGGCCGCACCCGCTGTTGCTCCTCGGGGGTGATGAGCAAATGCTCGACCAAGTGTGGAGCGATCACGCCTTGCAACTGCCGCTTCAGATCATGGCGCCGCTGCCAGGCCCACGGCAGCAGCGCAGCCGGTAGCCACAGCAACAACCAGTAAGGGCGTAGCAGGTGCAAGGCGCTGAGGTCGATGTCCATTCACGGCCTCCCCTGCGCAGGCCGTGCCCGCAACGGGCCAGCCATGGCTGCAAGGCTATGCCCCAAGGCCAGCAACAGCAGGGCCGCCCCCAGTGGCCACCAGAACAGGTCACGCTTGGGCTGATGGCTGAAGGTCTTGACGCGGTGCGGGGTGATCCGGTCGAGTGTGGCATACACCTGCGCCAGCGCGCCCCGGTCATCGGCGCGGAAGAACCGGCCACCGGTGGTACGCGCGATGCCCTCCAGCGCCTGCAAGTCCACCTTGTCTTCACCGCTGGCCTGGGGGGCGCCGATACCAATGGTATGTACCACGATATTCCGATCGCTGGCCAAGGCTGCCGCGTGTTCAGGCGTTATGGCGCTGCCGGTGTCGTTGCCGTCGCTCAGCAGCACCATCACCTTTTCCTGCTCATTGGCCTGGTCCAGCAGCTTGATGGCAAGGCCAATGGCATCGCCTATGGCGGTATTCGGCCCGGCCATCCCCACACCGACTTCATCGAGCAGCAGCGAGAGGCTGGCATGATCGAGGGTCAGGGGCGCCTGTGGATAGGCACCCGTGCCGAAGACGATCAAGCCGATGCGGTCTTGCTTGCGCTGGGCGATGAAGTCGCGGACCACCCCTTTCACCGCGCTCAACCGATCCACTTGCCGGCCACTGGCGTCCGTAAAGTCCTTGGCCTGCATGGACTGCGAAATATCGATCGCCAGCAGCATGTCGCGGATCGGTTGCTCACGCTCGATGGCCTTTTCCACCAGCACGGGCCGCGCGCAGGCCGCCACCAGAAGGCCCCATACCAGCAGGTTCACGAGCACTTGCCAGCGCCCGCCCGAGGGTGGCGAGGTGCCCGGCAACTGGTTCACTGCACGGCTCATGGCGAAGAAAAACGGCACCCGCAATGCGCTGCGCGCCTCATGATAAGGGCGCATGAAACGGTAGACGACCCAGGGCAAGGGCAGCAACAAGAACACCCACAGGTAATCAAACTGCCACATGATGAGCCTCGATCCAGCGCCTGCAGGTGTTCACCAGGGTCCGCAGCTCAGGTTCGCCGATCGCCTGCACCTGCAGGTCTGGCGCATAAGCCAGCGTGTGCAGTTGCGCGGCGAACTGCCCAGGCAAGGCAAAGCGTGCCCGCTGCTGCAGAAACGCCTGCCATTGCGCGCCCGACAAGCTGTGCACCGCGGGCGCATCGGGCATGGAAAGCGCTACCCGCTTGAGCAGTTCCGGCACTTCACGCAGGGCCGCCAGACGCTGCTCGGGCTTGGCCAGTGCCCCCGCCAGCGCGTCGAGCCGCAACAGCGCCTGACGCCGATAGCGATTGCGCTGCCTGCGCCGCCAGGCATACACGGCATAAGCGAGCCCTGCCAGCACCACGAAGGCCAGCAATACCGCCCAGCCCCAGGTGTGCGGGGTGTAACTGAACGGCGGCACCGGCAACGGCAGCTCCTTGAGCTGGTCGATGGCGGCAGGCGACGGCCGGGCACTCATCGGGCACTCCCCCCAAGCCGCCCCAGTTCACGCTGTACCTGGCCCAGCACCTCGTCGCCGGTACTGATCATCATCAGGGGTATCTGGCTGCGGCGCAGCAACTGGGCCACTTCCTGCAGGCGCCCGGAGAAAAAGTCGCCCAACGGCCGGTGCACCTGGCGCCGCCCAACCTCAAGGTCGATCTGTACCTCACCCTGCGTCACGCTCAGACGCCCCTTGTCAGGGACATCCAGCGCAATGGGGTCATACACCTGCATGGCGATCACATCATTGTGCGCGCTCAGTTGGCGCAACAGCTTCAAGGTCTGCTCCGACACACCGGCAAAGTCACTGATGATGCAAATCAGCGCATCATGCCCGGCCAGGCCGACGACAGTGCGCAGTGCATTGTCGAGTTGCCCCTCCCGCTCGCTGTCCGGCCCTGACGCACTGAGGCGGTTGTTGCTGCGCACCACTGCCGCGCAAAGTGCCTGCACCCGTGCGCGGCTGCGCAGCGGCCTGATGTGCACCACCTGCTGATCGTCGAACACCAGCCCGCCCACTCGATCGCCGGCTTGCAGGGCGATCCATGCCGACAACGCGGCAAGCTCGGCAGCGGTGACCGACTTGAAGCTGCGCCTGGAGCCGAAGTACATGTTCATGCGCTGATCGACCAGCAGCAGCGTCGGCCGGTCGCGCTCTTCGGTGAAGGTGCGCACGAACGGCTTGCCATAGCGTAACGAGGCGCGCCAGTCGAGGTGTCGCAGGTCATCGCCAGGTATGTAGCGGCGCAGCTCATCAAAGCTCAAGCCACGCCCACGCAGGCGTGAGGCATGGTTGCCCGCCAGAATGCTAGCCAACGGCTGACGCGCCAGAAAGCTCAAACCGCGCACGCGGTATTCGAACGCCATCAGCTGGCTCAGCGAGGCGTAGACGAAACCATCCTGGGTCGGTTGCATGGGCTCGCTCCGTTCAGGCCGGGATGGCAACCTTGTCCAGCAGCCGGTCGATCACCTGGTCGGCCCCAATACCATCGGCGACGGCGTCGTAAGAGAGCTGCAAGCGGTGGCGCAACACCGGATGGATGACCGCACGCACATCGTCTGGGGTGACATACCCCTGCCCGGCCAGCCACGCGTGGGCGCGCGCCACCCTATCCAGGCTGATACCGCCACGCGGGCTGGCGCCGATCTTGACCCAGCGCCCAAGGTCCGGGTCATGCTCTGCCGGGCGGCGGGTGGCGTTGATCAGATCGATCAGGTAGCGGTCGATCGCTGGCGATACTTCGATGCCGCCGATCGCGCTGCGGGCGGCGAACACCACTTCCTGGGGCAGACGCCCAGGCGCCTGGTGCGGGTGGCCTGCCTGTTGTTCCTCGTTGCGCACCAGCCGTAGCACCAGGGCTTCATCCTCCACCTTGGGATAGTCCAGTTGCAGCTTCATCAGGAACCGGTCCATCTGCGCCTCGGGCAATGGGTAGGTACCTTCTTGCTCGATGGGGTTCTGGGTCGCCAGCACCATGAACAGGCCCGACATCGGATAGCTCTGCCCAGCTACGGTAATCTGGCGTTCTTCCATGGCTTCAAGCAGTGCTGCCTGAACCTTGGCCGGGGCGCGGTTGATCTCATCGGCGAGAATCACGTTGCCGAACAGCGGCCCAGGTTGAAACTTGATCTCGTTGCCCTGTGCGGTCTGCTGGAGGATTTCGCCACCGGTGATGTCCGACGGTAATAGGTCGGGGGTGAACTGGATGCGCCGCATGCTGGCTTCCAGATGCGTGGCCAACGCCTTGACCGTACGCGTTTTGGCCAGCCCAGGCAGGCTTTCCAGCAAGACGTGACCATTGGCCAGCAAGCCAAGAATCACATGACGAATGGTGTCGGCCTGGCCCAGCACACTCTGCGCCACATGGGCTTCGAGTTCAGCAATCTGCTCGCGTATATCCACTGTCCGGTCCTAGTCAGTCGGGGCATCGACAAGAGGCCCCACGGATGTTCGCAACTGCTTGAAGGCGACGAGGTAAATCTAGCCGCTCACCGCGCCCTCGCCAGCTTCAGTTTGTGCTTTCGTACTTTTGCCAATAAGGCTCGATGCCTTGCAGGCGTATATCGTCAGGGGCCGCTTTGCGCATTCTTTGCACATAGGCGTAGGCTTCACTGCGTTCACCGGCCAAGGCATGCAGGTAGATCAACGAGTAAAGCAGGTCGGCGTTGTCAGGCGCCTGCTTGAGGCCCTGTTCCAGTGCCACCAAGGCCTCATCCCGACGGCTCATGCGCGACAGCAGCAAACCTTGGTTGTAACGAATGCGCGCATTGCCTGGCAGCGCGACCGCTGCCGTTTCCATCAAGCCCACGGCCTCTTCGGGCTGGCGTCGCTCCACCAGCAGCAGGGCCAGCATGTACGCCAGGTTGCCGTGGTCGGGGGCCGACATCTTGTCCAGCGCCAAGCCCGCACGCAGTACCTTTTCCGCTTCATCGAGCTGATGTTCGGCCGTTGCGAGATTGGCCAGGTTGACCCGCGCCGGCACAAAGTATGGGTCAAGGCGCAGTGCCTGGCGGTACTGTTCCATGGCTTCTTGCTGACGCCCCTGTCGGCTCAACAGGACGGCCAGGTTCAAACGCCCGCCAGGCAGGTCGGCATTGCCACGCAGCCGCGCCTCATAGTCCGCCAGCGCGGTGCTGAACGCCTCCATCGACTGGGCTGGAAACTGCGCCTTGGGGACATCCGCGAGCGCCCGCACTGCCTCATCGCGCACCGCCAGGGACGGATCTTCGAGCAGGGGCAACAGCGGTTTGAGACGCTGCTCTGGAGGCACGCTCGAGAAACCAGAGGTGGCGTAGGCTCGCACCAATGGGCTCGGATCTTTTAACGCCCAGCCCAGACTGATGAGGGCCTGGGGGCCCAGGTCGGCCATCTGTTCGGCAGCCGTGGCACGGACGATGGTCGGCTTGGTCTTGTCAGCCAGCACCGTATTCAAAAGGCTCAACGGGATACCTTGGCCATCGCGCACCGCCTGGAACGCCTCGCCAAACAACATCGGCCGCTGCGGTTTGCCAAACCACTGCTCGATTGCCTTGGCCGCCCAGGCCGGTTGCTGATCCTTGTGACAGGTGGTGCAGGCATCGGGGCTGTCGACCTTGCCGGCGAGGTCCGGACGTGGGATCCGCAAGCTGTGGTCGCGACGGGGGTCGACGACCATGTAGGTCTTGGTCGGCATGTGGCAACTGACACACTGGGCGCCAGGGCTGCCAGTGACATGGTGATGGTGGGCGGGTGTATCGTAATCCTTGGCCTGCAGGGTAGCGAAGCGGGCGACCGGTGGATTGCCGTTGTGGCATTGCAGGCAGAGCCCGTTGCCTTCGATCTTGACCTTGGTGGTGTGGGGATTGTGGCAGTCGGTGCAGCCTACCCCTGCGTTGTACATTTTGCTTTGCGTGAACGAGCCGTACTCGTACACCTCACCGTCGATCTGACCATCGGCGTGGTAAAGGCCACGGCGCAATGTTGCCGGGAGGCTCTGGTCAAGCTGCGGATGACCGGGTAGCTGACCCACGCCAAGGGTCTGCCGCCGGCTGTGGCAGAACGCACATTGCTCGACCATGCCCTGACTGCCCAGCGCCTTGTAATCGACGGCCAGGCCTATGTCCTTGGCCGATGCATAGGCTTGCTCGGCTGGTTTGGTTTTATTCGCCCAATCGACATGCGCCTTGCCAGGCCCATGACAGCTCTGGCAGCCAACGTTCTGCTCTTTCCAGGTGGAGGCGAAGCTGTCCTGACGATCGTCGTAATGCTTCATCAAGCGAGTGGAATGGCAATCGGCGCACATGCCGTTCCAGTTCTGGTAGCGACCGGTCCAGTGCAAGGGGTCATCGGGCGCGAAGCGTTGGCCTGGGTAGAGCGAGAACCAGCGTTGCCCGCCCTCACCCTTGGCTCTGCTGTCCCAGGCGATGGTCAAAGCCTGCAGGCGGCCTCTGGGCAAGGCAACCAGGTACTGCTGCAGCGGATAGTGGCCGAAGGTGTAGAGAATTTGAAAGTCTGCCGGTTGGCCATCCTCACCTTCGGTATTGACGAAGAAGCCACCCTGCCTGCGGAAGAAACGCGCCGTTACCCCGGCCTCATCGAAGCGAGCATTCTTGAAGTTGCCGAGCACGTTGGCCTCGGTAGCATCACGCATGGCCCAGCCGTGATCCGAGTCCTTCCAGGCTTTGGCCTGGGTAACGTGACAGCCAAGGCAAGTAGCGGTTGCCACATAGCCCTCGGACGCGATCGAGGGGGTGGGTACAGCTCCCGCCTCCTCAGCGGAGAACGCGATGCCAACCGGACCGAACAGCCAAATGATCAAAACAGCCAAACAGCACAAGGCCTTCAACGACAAACCCAGCATATTGCCTTCGTTGCGACGCGCCATCCTTTAGCTCCGTGGTCAAACGAATCAGCGCCCCTTGGAAGAGGCTTCTGGCATGCCGAGTAGCGACGCCTGCGTAATTAGGCTGTTGCCTAAGGTCTGGATAAAAAGCCTTGAGAAGAAGGTAAGGCTGTTTTCGCCTTGCCTGACCTGCGCCTCAAGACTTTCCATACAGCGACTAGCAAATGACCGCTCGGACAGGCCTGCAGGCCACTGGTTACTGATCATAGCCGCAAACTGAAAATCCGCTTTGTTATTATTGGCTTACTGCCCGGCTCAGCGGGGAAACAGCAGCGTCACAGCAAAGCGAAAGCCCCAGCCGTCCGGGCCTATTTTCTGGTCCCAGTTATATTGCACCGGCAAGCTGTACATGGCCGCAACCGGGTTAAGCGCTTTCTTGGCAAGCTCTGCCGAGTCTTCAGCTTGCCCTTGTCCGGTATGTGCCAGCAAGGCAAGAAGATAGAGCGGGTAGCCCTTTCTTTTCGACATAGTATTACCCGTCAACTGTAAGCCACTGCGTTGCGATCGGCCTGGCTATTCGGCTATCCAGTGTGGTTCGACATCTCGGATTGCTTTGACGGTAGCGGGCCGATGAACATGCGTTTAAGGCGCTCGCGGCCAATGACGCGCGCCAACTCTGCGATGACGCAATACATGAATATCAATGTCATCAGCAAAATCTGAACAGCCCAGAAGCGAGGCCAGTTTATGGATGCCCACAACATCGCGTTTGCATCGAGCAAGCCCTCAGCCTCTTTCCAGTACTCGTACAGACGTTCCAGGTAATGAACGATCAGCGCGACCATTGCATACATGAGTGTTTTCCAGACAACGTTCCAGATTAGCGGCTTGTCGGGAAACCGGTTGATGAAAGGCAGCATATCGGCAACCAGCACAGACTTGCCCAATATCAGAGCGGCGATCAGCACCGAGGCAGAGACAGGCAGCTCCACCCCCGAGCCCTTGATCATAAGTGCGCGAATCAGCGCAACGATGTGCAGAATCACGAAAAAAAACACGGTGGGCGGAAGCACTTTCAGGAATTCATGTTTGATTTTGAGCATGACCGTTTTCATCGGGGCCCCCTTGAAGCATTGCATTCATGCATCACATTCCGCTCCCTTGGCGCACCTCCGCGACAGGGGAACATGCGGGCTATTTCTTCAGCGCCTGGAATGAACTGACCATATCCTTTGCCCAGCCATCGAGCACGGCACGTGCGTCCTTGGCCTGCATGATCTGCGAGGAGTTGTCCAGTTCAGCGCCTGCACCTTTACGTACCACTTCGGCCACCAACTCATTGGTACTTCCATCAATGAATGCGGCCTCCGTGGCCACGCTGGTGTCTTGGTCGCGAATACCTGTAGCCGTACTGATACCGGCGGCCACCAACGCGATCGGGATAACCTCATACGGGCGCAGCCCCTTGGTTTTGGCGCTCACCCCAGTGATCGCCGGGCGCACCACCAGTACACCAGGCCCAGGGCTCGTCGCCAGCGGCAGGACTGTGGAAAATCGGTTCTTCAACGCCTGATCGTAATATTGGGTTATGCCTTGCAAGGTTTGCTGCGGAATTTTCGCGGTGGGTTGCGGTTTAGGGTAAAACTGGCTGGGTTCGACATAGACGCTGGAAAATTGGTTGGCATTGATGCCAGGCTTGATCCAGCGCATAACCTCGGCGCCCGAAGGTGATTTGTCTTCCTTGAGCTTGCTGTAGTCCTTCAGAAATCCGGAATATTCATCAGGCTCCACGTATTTGCTCGCGCACCCATGCAGTAACAGCGATGCGAGACAAACGGTTGCAATAAGTGACTTACTTTTCATGCAACTTCTCCTTCCGCGTTGGAGCGGTTATCCAAGGATTAGCGTCTTCAGAATCGCCAGGTTGCACCGCCTCCGACGATGTGCAGGGCAGCGTTATTGAAACGGCCTGACAGCGTGTCGCCGGAACGCGCCTTGGTCTGCTCCACGTCCATGTCGCCGAGCCAGACCAGCGTGTACGCCAGATGCAGGTCCAGTCCTTCTTCAATCTGATAGTTCACCCCGGTTGCGATGCGCCATACCTCGCCCATCGGGTTGTCCACGGTCCGGTCCTTGTCATCCACGGCCGAACTGTCATAGCCCACCCCAAAGCTCCAGCGCAATTGGCGGGTCGACTGGTACTGGGCACCCACCGAGGCGTGCCAGGTGTCCTTGTACTTGCGATCGACCGTGCGGCTGACCCCGGCAGCATTGGCGTCCACCTCGACTCCGATGTCACCGAACTCGCTCCAGTCCTGCCAACCCAGGCTGCCCAGCAATGTCCACTGCTCGTCCAACTGGTGGGCCACGCTGAACGTCGCGGTCTGCGGCACGTTCATCTCCAGCTCCAGCGTGTCTACCGCCAGGCGGTTCAGGGCGGCATTGATGAGGGGATTGTTGATGTTGCTGACGTGCGGATTGTCTTCAAACTCCAGTTTCACCTTGCTGGTGTAGGCCAGGCCAATTCGCGTGCGAGGGGCGAGTTGGTAGAGCAGGCCCAGGTTCACCCCAATGCCGAAATCGGTGTCCTTGTATTCGAGTTGGCCATCGGGGCGCTCGACCAATCCCAGCAGGCTGTTATTGATGGCCACCTCGGTGCGGTAATAGCCGAGCATCATGCGCGGGCCGACGCCGACGGTGAGGTCATCGGTGAACTTGTAAGCAAAGGTGGGTTGGAAAGACACACCAATCACTGCTGCTTCCTGGGTGAAGTATCGCCCTGCCCAGTCATCGTCGTAGTTCAGTGCCAGGCCGAAATTACCGTACATGCCGAACCCGATGGCCGAGCGGTCATCGAGCTGGTGGCTGATGAACAGGCTGGCGCCCGGCAGGTATTGCAGGGCATTGCCGCCCTCGTTGCCGTCGAACTGGTTGTTGCTGTCGCGTGAGTAACGCAGGTCGCCAAGGATTACCTGCGCGTTGGCACTGATCTGCGTGCCAGGCAGCAGGGCGATACCTGCGGGGTTGCTCATCAGCACGCTGGGCTCGGTGGCCAGCGCCGCCGAGCCAGCATTGGCCAAGCCGTTGCTTTCCTGGCCGGCCTCATAGATGAAGATGCCTCCGGCTAACAGGTCGCTACTGTGGAGAGCCAACAGGATAACCGGTGCAAGCATCCACCCTTTCGCATGTTCCGCACGATGCGTACTGAAGCTTTTTACGAACACAGTCATTGCCAGCTCCTTTGAACAATGCGCCGTATCGGTTCAGCGTAGGTTTAATGACGCTTAGAGAGCGTAGACGCGGTTACGGAACTGTGCACCTCACCACCTTGGCAGGGCGCAGGGCAGAGATCAAAGGTCCAGCGCCCCTCGGAGCAAGGCGTCAAGCACGCGCGCGACGTCAGCACCATGCTCGTCCAGCAGGCACACCGGCAGCCCGTGCAAGGCAGCCTGCACACCGGCCAGCCCCTCGCCTGTCAAGGCCAGCGGACAAGCAATTTCCATCTGCAGCGAGCGCAAGCGCTTGGCCAAGGCAGGGCTCACCGGTGGCTGCAGCGCGATCACCAGTGCCGCAGGCTGCATCGCCGCACACAGCAGCGGGAGCTCTTCCAGGGGCTGCCCGCAGCCGAGCACTTCGATGCGTTGTTGCTCACTGCTCAACAGCAGCCCGGCGCACAACACCTGGCATTCGGCTTGCCCCTCGGTACCTGCCAGCAGCACCCGTGGCGCATCGGCCTGGTTCATCTGCAAGCGCAGCAGCAGGCGGGCGCGCAAGAACGTATCGAGAAATAGCCATTGGCTACGCTGGCCTGGCGCAGTGCCTGAAGCCAGCTCATGCCAAACCGGCATCAGCACGTCCCGCAGCACCGTGGCCTTTGGCAAGAGTGTGAACAACTGTCCATGGATAGCTTCCAACGCCTGCGCATCGAATGCCCTGGAGGCACGCGCAACGGCGGCGCGCCAGTCGTCAAAGGCCGAGGGCTGCTGCACAGGCGCCTCAGGCTGGCCGGCGAGCCTGTCGCCAACCTTGCTGATGGGCAGGCCGTTGGCGGTCCAGCGCAAGATGTCGCGTATGCGCTGCACATCCTGGGCCGTGTACAAGCGATGGCCGCCCTCGGTGCGCTGCGGGTGTATCAACCCATGACGCCGCTCCCAGGCACGCAAGGTCACCGGATTGATGCCGGTCAGGCTGACCACATCGCGCATGGGTAGCAATTCGGGTGGGGTGGCGTCGGTCATAACGAAGGGTCATCCAGGTGGTTGCATATTCTAAACCCAGATGCACCTTCTGCGGCGAGCCTCCTTGGTTCATCATGCAACAAACGGCGCCAAAAGCTTCTGCACTGAAGCCTTCGGCGCACATCGCATACGAAATGTCTGTAGGTGAGCCCCATGATCAACGCAAAACTCCTGCAACTGATGGTCGAGCATTCCAACGATGGCATCGTCGTCGCCGAACAGGAAGGCAATGAGAGCATCCTTATCTACGTCAACCCGGCCTTCGAGCGCCTGACCGGCTATAGCGCCGACGATATCCTCTATCAGGACTGCCGTTTTCTTCAGGGCGAGGATCACGACCAGCCGGGCATCGCAACCATCCGCGAAGCGATTCGCGAAGGCCGCCCCTGCTGCCAGGTGCTGCGTAACTATCGCAAGGACGGCAGCCTGTTCTGGAACGAGTTGTCCATCACACCCGTGCACAACGAGGCGGACCAGTTGACCTACTACATCGGCATCCAGCGCGATGTCACAGCGCAAATATTCGCCGAGGAAAGGGTTCGCGAACTGGAGGCTGAAGTGGCGGAACTGCGCCGGCAACAGGGCCAGGCCAAGCGCTGACAAAAAAACCTATACAAGAACGTTGACTTGTATAGATTAAGGCTTAGGCTTCAGTTATACCTGTACAGCAATACGATTTTGTACAGGATTGTCTGGAGCCCAGTATGTCAGCGTACCTACAGCAATTCGCCGAGCGCTTCGCCCGCCTTGATGGGGCTAGCCTCGACACGCTGGATAAACTGTACAGCGACGATGTCACCTTTCGTGACCCCCTGCATCAGATACAGGGGCTGCAGGCCCTGCGTGCCTATTTCGAGCAGTTGTACGCCAACGCCAGCGATATCCGCTACGCCTTCACCAGCGCTGACGAGGTAAGGCCCGGGCAGGGCTACCTGCGTTGGACACTGCAGTTTTGCCATCCGCGCCTGGCTGGCGGCCAGCCGATCACGTTGCAGGGGTGCAGCTGCCTGCATTGGCGCGACCGTGTGCATTTTCACCAGGACTATTTCGACGCCGGTGCCCTGCTTTATGAGCACCTTCCCGTCATGGGCACTGCGATCCGCTGGCTCAAAGGCAGGCTGGCATGAGCCGCTGCTGGCTGACCGGCGCCAGCAGCGGGATCGGTGCCGCGCTCGCGCAAATCCTCCTGGAGCAAGGCCACCAGGTGGCCTTGGGCGGGCGCAACGCCGACCGCCTTGCCCCGCTGGCCGAACGGTTTCCCGGGCAGGCATTGCTGGCCATTGGCGATCTTGACAACCCGGAGCAGGTCGCCGGCATCGCTGCGCATATCGAGCAGGCCTGGGGAGGCCTGGACATGGCCATTTTCAATGCCGGCACCTGCGAATACCTGGAGCCGGGGCATTTCGATCCGGCGTTGGTCGAGCGCGTCATGCGCACCAACCTGCTGGGCGTCAGCTACTGCCTGGCGGCGGCACTGCCCTTGCTTCGCGCCGGCCAACGCCCCCACCTGGTGGTGATGGGCAGTTCGGTAACCTGGCTGGCCTTGCCCCGCGCTGGCGCCTATGGCGCGTCCAAGGCCGCGGTGCGCTATCTGGTGGAGTCGCAGCGAATCGACCTGGCTCGCGAAGGCATCGCGGTCACCCTGGTAAGCCCAGGCTTCGTAGACACACCACTGCCCCGCCGCAACGATTTCCCCATGCCACAGCTGTGGTCTGCGCAGCGTGCCGCCCGGCATATCGCCAGGCGCCTGCCCCGCCGCCCCCTGGAAATCAACTTCCCCGGTCTTTTCACCTGGGTGTTGCGCCTGCTCGGGGCGCTGCCCGCGCGCCTGCGCCTGGCGCTGGGCCAACGCCTCGCCCGTCATGAACAGGAATGATGATCCATGCGTATAGCAATCATCGGCAGTGGCATCGCGGGGCTGACCTGCGCCCATTTGCTGTCACGCAAGCACGAAGTCACGGTTTTCGAGGCCGAGCAATGGATTGGGGGGCACACACACACCCTTGATGTGGTCTGGAAAGGTCAGCGCCATGCAATAGATACCGGTTTCATTGTTTTCAACGACTGGACGTACCCGCACTTCATCCGCTTGCTCGACCAGCTCAAGGTCCCTTCGCAGCCGACCGAGATGAGCTTTTCCGTGCATGACCCGATCACGGGCCTGGAATATAACGGCCACGACGTGAACACACTGTTCGCCCAACGCAGCAACCTGGTGTCCCCAGGGTTCTGGGGGATGATCCGGGACATTCTGCGTTTCAACCGTCAGGCACTGGCCGACCTGGACAGCCAGCGTATCGATGCCAGCACCACGCTGGGCGCCTACCTTCAGGCGAATCACTATGGGCAGCGCTTCATCGATCATTACATCGTGCCGATGGGGTCGGCGATCTGGTCGATGTCTCGCGCAGACATGCTCCACTTCCCGCTTGAGTTCTTCGTGCGCTTCTGTCGCAACCACGGCTTGCTGTCGGTCAACCAACGCCCACAGTGGCGGGTGATCAAAGGCGGCTCGCGCAGCTATGTCGCGCCGCTGTGCCGACCGTTCGCCGAGCGCATTCGCCTCAACTGCAAGGTTTACCGGGTCGGCCGCGACGAAGGTGGGGTGACCCTTGTGAGCGCGGCCGGCACCGAACGTTTCGACAATGTGGTGTTCGCCTGCCACAGCGATCAGGCCCTGGCACTGCTGGAAAGCCCCAGCAACCAGGAGCGCGCCGTACTCGGCGCGATCGGTTACGCCAGCAACGACGTGGTGCTGCACACCGATACCCGGCTGCTGCCACGTCGCCAGCGCGCCTGGGCCAGCTGGAACTACCGCCTGGGCGGCCCAGAGCAGGCTCCTGCCGCGCTGACCTACAACATGAACATTCTGCAAGGTATCCAGGCACCGACAACCTTCTGCGTGAGCCTCAACCAGACCGCACTGATAGACCCGGCGCAGGTCATCGCCCGCTTCCAGTACGCCCATCCCCAGTACAGCGTTGCCGCGTCCGCCGCGCAGGCGTGCCAGGAGCAACTGCAAGGGCAACAGCACAGTTACTTCTGCGGCGCCTACTGGGGCAATGGCTTTCATGAGGACGGGGTGGTCAGCGCACTGAAGGTGGCCGCGCACTTCGGAGAGCAACTGTGAACAGCAGCCTCTGCCTGGGCTGGATCAGCCACCGTCGGCTGACGCCGCGGGTCCACGCGTTCCGCTACCGGATCGGCATGTTCTACCTGGACCTGGACGAACAAACCTGGCTGATGGGCCTGTCACGCTGGCTGGGGCGCTGGCGCCTGGCGCCATTGTGCTGGCGCGAGACCGACTACCTGCCCGCCCAGACCCGCCAAGGCGAATCGCTGGCCCAGGCTGCACGCTTGCTGGTGGAGCAGGCGACGGGGCACCTGCCCGAAGGCCGGGTACAGCTGCTCACGCAACTGCGTTGCTGGGGGCTGTCGTTCAACCCGGTGAGTTTCTATTTCTGCCATGACCGAGACGGGCGCCTGACCGCGATCCTGATGGAAGTGCGCAACACGCCCTGGCGTGAACGCTTTCATTACGTGCTACCGGTGCAAGGCAACCTTGCCAGGCCCTTCAGCGTCGGCAAGGCCTTCCATGTGTCGCCGTTCATGCCGCTGGACATGGACTATCGCCTGCGCTTTTTCCTGGACGCGGACCATGTGCGCATTCACATGCAGAACTGGCAAGGCGGCACAAAGGTGTTCGAAGCCGACCTCGCCTTGCGCCGCACGCAACTGGATGGAACCGCGCTGCGTCGGTATGTCCTGAACTTCCCGTGGATGAGCCTGCGCACCGTCTCGGCCATCTACTGGCAAGCGCTCCGTCTGTTACTCAAACGCACGCCCGTGCATGACCACACCGCCTGCCAGGGTGACCTGGCACTCGGCCAACCTTGCGAGGACCTTGATGATGTCAAATCCCACCCTGAGCGTTAGCAAGTTCGCAGGCCTTGCGCCACTGCTCGGCGGGCTGGCACGAAGCGCCGTACTCGCCCAGTTGGGCAAGCTGCGTCACGGCCACCTGCGCCTGCTCAGCCACGGGCAGCATTGGAGTTTCGGTGATGCCGACAGCCCGTTGCAGGCCGAGGTGGAAATCCTCGATGACGCCACCTGGAGCCTGATCGCCGGCAATGGCTCGATCGGTGCGGGCGAGGCCTACATTCACGGCTATTGGCGCAGCCCCGACCTGGCGCTGGTGACCCGCCTGTTCGTCGCCAACCTCGAAGTACTCGACGCGCTCGAGGGCGGCCTGGCCCGCTTGGGCCGCCCTGCCCTGCGCCTGCTGCACCGGCTCAACCGCAACGACAAGCGCGGTGCCCGGCGCAACATTCTGGCGCACTACGACCTGGGCAATGCCCTGTTCGAGCGGCTGCTGGACCCCACCTTGATGTATTCGGCTGCGCAGTTCGAACACCCTGACCAATCACTGGAGCAGGCCCAGTTGCACAAGCTGGAGCGCATCTGCCAAAAACTCGAGCTGAGCCCTGGCGATCACCTGCTGGAAATTGGCAGCGGCTGGGGCAGCCTCGCTATCCACGCAGCCACCCGTTACGGCTGCAGGGTCACCACCACGACGCTCTCCGAGGCGCAGTACAGCCATACCCTGAAGCGCGTTCAGGCCCTGGGGCTGGAGCAGCGTGTGCAAGTGCTCCGCGAAGACTACCGCGACCTTCAAGGCACGTTCGACAAACTGGTTTCGATCGAGATGATCGAAGCGGTTGGCCATCGCTACCTGCCGGTATATTTCCGCCAGTGTGCCTCGCTACTCAAGCCTGAAGGCCTGATGCTACTGCAGGCGATCACCATCCGCGACCAGCGCTATGCCCAGGCGCAGCGCTCGGTCGACTTTATCCAGCGCTACATCTTCCCCGGTGGCGCCCTGCCTTCGCTCAGCGTGTTGCTCGACACCGCCAGCCGGCACACTGGCCTGAACCTTGTGCACATGGAGGATTTCGGCCTGGACTATGCCCACACCCTGCGGCACTGGCGCGAAAACCTGCGTCAGGCTCGCACCGCGCTGACGGACCTTGGCTACGACGACATGTTCCAGCGCCTGTGGGAGTTTTACCTTTGCTACTGCCAAGGCGGTTTCGAGGAGCGCGCCATTGGCGTAGCACACCTGCTCTGGGCAGCGCCCCAGGCACGCCGCGCGCCCTTGCCTGGCGGTGCCTGATGCCCAGCCGCTGGCTGATCGGCAATGCCCTCTGGCTGCAAGCCGGCTGGTGGATCTGCGTGCTGGGCGCCGAGCGGCCCTTGCTGTTGCTGCTGGTGATTCCGGGCATGGCAGTGCACCTGCGTCTGTGCCCGGACATCAATGCCGAGGTCAAGGCACTGTTGCGCGTCACCTTTATCGGCTGCGTGCTCGACAGCGTGCTGGGAGCACTGGGTGTGTTCGGTTTCGACGCCAGGCCCCTGCCGTTGTGGCTAGCGCTGCTGTGGTTGGTGCTGGCCAGCGGTATGCGTCACAGCCTGGCATGGGCCGGCAGGCACTGGCGAAGCGGTGCACTGCTGGGGGCGATTGGCGGCCCTCTGGCCTATGTAGGCGGCGCCAGGCTGGCAGATGTCGCCTTGCCATTGGGCGCGCTGGAAACCGGCCTGCTACTGATGCCGATATGGGCTTTGGCCTTGCCGCTGCTGGTGCGCGTCGCGGCGAGGCGCTGACCGGCGGCATCGCTCGGAACAGTAGCGCACCTGCTCCCAGCAACGTGCCCAACGCTTGCGCCAGTTGAACGGCCGGCCACACACCACGCAAACCTTGCTGGGCAGAAAGCCCTTTTTCATAACGCCTGCCCCGCATCGAGCCGCGCCAGCAATGACTGGCCACGTAGCCACACGGCATCGCGACGGCCAGGGGGCATGCCATCGAGGCTGCGATAGACCAGGGCCAGGCGCGGGTTAGCCGAGAGCTGGGGGCGATGACGAATGAGAAAATGCCAATACAAGGCATTGAACGGGCAGGCATCCTCTTCGGTCACTTGGTCGACCCTGTAACTGCAAGCCTTGCAATGATCGGACATGCGCTGGATATAACGACCACTGGCGCAGTACGGCTTGGACCCCAGGTAGCCGCCGTCGGCGTGCATCACCATGCCAAGCGTGTTGGGCAGTTCGACCCACTCGAAGGCATCCATGTAGACCGCCAGGTACCACTCACAAATTGCGGTTGGCACGATACCGGCCAGCAAGGCGAAGTTGCCGGTAACCATCAACCGCTGAATATGGTGAGCGTAGCCCAACCGCAGGGTTTGCCCGATGGCTTGCGCCATGCAGCGCATGCGGGTGCGCCCGGTCCAGTAGAATTCTGGCAGCGCCCGGTCGTTGTTCAGGTGATTGAGCCCGGCATACGCCGGCATGCGCTGCCAATAGATGCCATGCACATACTCACGCCAGCCGATCAGCTGGCGAATGAAGCCTTCGGCTGCATTGAGCGGCACCCGCCCCTCGCGCCAGGCTTTGTCGACGTCGTCGCACAGACGACGCACATCCAGAAGCCCGATATTGAGCGCCGCACTGATGCGCGCATGAAACAGGTACGGCTCGCCTTCGGCCATCGCGTCCTGGTAGTCACCGAAAGCCGCCAGGCCGAAATCCAGAAAATGCTGCCACAGCTGTTGTGCCTCGGCGTGGGTCACGGGGTAGTTGAAACCGTCGACGCCCCCGTAGTGGTCGCTGAAGCGCTGACGCACCAAGGCCACCACCGCTGCCGTGATGTCGTCCTGCGCGAAATGCGCAGCGAACGGGCCACGCAACTGCCGTGGCAATGGCTTGCGATTGTCGCCATCGAAATTCCAGGCCCCACCTGCCGGGCTGCCGTCAGGCTCCATGAGCAGGCCGGTTCGCTTGCGCATGCCACGGTAGAAGTGCTCCATACGCAGCTGGCGACGTTCTGTGGCCCAGCGCCCGAAGGCTTCACGGGAGCACAGAAAACGCGTGTCGCGAAACCACACAAGCGGCAGTGCGGCATCACGCAAGGCCTGCTCCAGGCGCCACTCCCCGCACTCGGTCAGGTGAATGTGGGTGGCGCCCAAGGTTTGTTGCCAACGACGTAACTCACCCATGATGCTGCCGCTGTTACCCTCGGCGTCCAGCTCGACATAGTGCACCTGCCAACCCCGTTCACGCAGGGCCTGGGCAAAATGGCGCATGGCGCTGAAGATGAGAACGATCTTCAGCGGATGATGCGGTACGTATCGGGCCTCCCCCTCCACTTCCGCCATCAGGACCGCATCGCGAGCAGGGTCAAGGGACGCCAGGCTTGCCAGGTCGAACGACAGTTGGTCACCCAGCACCAGGCCCAGGCGCATCGTCCGGGCTACCACTGGCTGGTGAGCGTTACCGGTACGCGCAGCGGCGCGATGGGGCCGTCACGTTGCCCGCACATCTCATCGTGCACCACCTGCTGCACCAGCATGCACGGCACCGGCGGCAGGTCGGCCAGCAACTGCCGCAGCTCGGTCGTGGATCGCACGCGCACGGGCTGCCCCTGGGCATCGCTCAATGTCACGGGGCCGGCGTCGGTCAGGGCACGCAGGAGGTAGAAGCCCCCCTCCAGCGACAGCAGTTCAAGTTCCTTGGCTTCGCCGGTCGAAACCAGCTGGGTCAGCGCGTTCAGGTTCATGGTGTGCCCTCTGGCAGGCGGCGGAAGAACAAGGTTATCTGGCCAATCTCCACACCCAGTTTGCTCATGCTCGAGCGGTTGATCAGGGTGTCGTCATCCATGAGGTACATCCAGTCGTCCAGGTCTACCTGCCAGTGCCGCCCATCGACCGGCAGGTCCAGTTGGTAACGCCATCGCAGCGCGTTGCCCGCCACTTCGCCACGCGCCTCGCCGATCACGTCCCCTGCTGTTCCCCGCCAGCGCCCGGGGCCGTCCGGCACCAGCGTCCAGGTACGCTGCTGGCGTGTGCCATCGCTATAGAGAAAATGTTCGTCGAGGATCAGCCGCTCACCCTCGCGGCGGCTGTCGATGCGCACATGGAAGCGCTTGACCACCTCCCCGGAACGCTTCTGGAACATCCCCCACGCCTGAACCGGGCGCGAGAAGAATGCCGCCAGGTCGAGCTTCGGCTGCTCCTGGGCATAGTGCTCGACACCGACATTGCCACAACTGCCCAGAAGCAGGCAGGCAGCCAGCAACAGCGCTTTGTACATGTTCAGGCTCCTCGGTCATCGCCAGCCAGCCCAAGCAGCCGCTGACGCAATTGGGGGTCTCTGGCCCGCGGGTCGAGCCAGATGGCGAAGAAGGCCCGGGCGAACACCGGATCGTTGATCGCGTGGCTCAGTTTGCCGTCGACGTAAAAGCGGCAACCCTGCCCCGGCAGGTACAAGCCCGTGATGCGCATGCCAGGGCTCACGTCCACGAATGCCTGCTCTATCGCCCTGGTCCACGCCGCGCGTTGCTGTGCCGTCATGCTGCCGCCATCCAGGCGTTGCATTTCCTCGAGGCTGGCCTTGACCAGCGTGTCCCTGGACAATGACCGGTGATAGAGCAGCTCAAGGGCGAACGGCTGGTTCCAGTCCTGAACCGGGCCAACTGCCCATAACCGGGCGGTATACAGCCGCAGGCCGAACCAGGTGAAATCACCGGCGCCCAGCCGTTGCGCCGCAGGCAGCTCCGCTCGCCAGTCTGCCGCCGACGACATGGCGGCTAGCAGCAGGCACAGACAGGTCCAACGTGCAGGGTGCGCCATTCTGACCTCAAGCACTTCGAGAAATACTATACAATAGTAGACGCTTGTACAGATATTTGATGGGAAGCGTACAGAATTTAATGCCTGGCATGCACATTTCTGCAAGCCTCGCGCCCCGTTATCGAAAAACCATGAACGTCGAGATAGAAGGAATTGCTCATGCTGTACGTCGTCATGCTCGGTGGACGCCACCCACGGGCCAATATCGAGGTCCACGACGTGGTGTTCGCGCAGGCGGACTCACTTGAACAGGCCTACCCACATTTGCGCCAAGCCTGGTTCGGGAGCCGAACGGGCCTGCACATCGACGCATGGATGGAAGTCGACGGTATTGACCTCTACCGCGTCGCGTTCAGCCAGGTAGCGCCTGGCCCACACGATCCCAGGCTGTTCTTCATCAACCTTGGCGGCTACGAGCCCGGGGTGTTTGGCGAGGCACACCGCTACCTGCTGGTGGTGGCGAAGGACAAGGCCGAGGCCAGGCAACTGGGCAAACAGCGCCTGCAGGCAGATTGGCTCAAGCCGCATACCGACGCGGTACTGGACGTCGACGATTGCCTGCCGATCGACTGGGTGAACGACCGTTACGTGCACTTGATCGAAGGGGCCCATGCCGGCTTACGACAGTACAGCGACTATATCCTGCTGTGAGCTCACCCCTGCCATGTGCAAGAACGTTGGCAGGCATCACAGGACGAGGCGCCAGCGCCCAGCCAAGAGGACACGCCGATGAGCCTGATAAACGACCTTCACACACCCGCCAACGTGCTGGTCTGCGGGGCCAGCCAAGGGATTGGCCTGGCATTGTGCACGCAGTTGCTGGCGCGCGATGACATCGGGCTGGTGTTCGCCGTTTCGCGACGAGCCACCACCAGCCCTGCGCTGGGTACCTTGTTCACAGAGCACGGACGACGGTTGGTTCGCCTCGACTGCGACGCCCGATCCGAGCAGGCACTGCAAACACTGGCCGCGCAGGTGGGCGCCTGCTGCGACCAGCTGAACCTTGTCTTCAGCACGCTTGGCGTGCTGCAAGAAGGCCCGGCACGGGCTGAAAAAGCGCTGACCCAGCTTGATATGGCGGGTTTGCTGAGCAGTTTCACAACCAACTGTTTCGCCCCTGTTCTGCTGCTCAAGCATTTGCTGCCGCTGCTGCGTCGGCAACCGATGGCCTTCGTCGCCTTGTCCGCGCGAGTTGGGTCGATCGGCGACAATCACCTGGGTGGCTGGTACAGCTACCGTGCCAGCAAAGCCGCGCTCAACCAGCTTCTGCGCACTGCAAGCATCGAGCTGAAGCGGCTGAACCCCGCTTCAACGGTACTTGCATTGCATCCCGGAACCACCGACACCCAGCTTTCCCGCCCCTTTCAGGGCAACGTGGCGCCGGACAAACTGTTCTCGCCCGCGTTTGCCGCCACCTGCATCCTGGCACTTGTGAGCCGTCACGGCCCGGCGCAGAGCGGAACGTTCTGGGCGTGGGATGGCACGCCGATTCCCTGGTGACGCGCGCGGAGAGCGCCCGGCCAAGTTGATGAACCAGGCATGCGCGAGAACGGTCAACCCTTTATCTGACAACGGCAGAGGGAAGGGTGGAACGAATGGTTTCGTTTGATCTGCAACGGATGCTGATAGGCGACTTTCCTTTTACCTTTCTGCTGGAAGTTTCCGTGCGTGTTTCAGCGGCCTTCCTGGCCGTGTTCTTTTTTCTGAAGTTCAGTGGCCGGCGCGGTATCAGACAGCTGTCCCGGTTCGAGCTCGTGGTCATTCTCACCCTGGGCTCAGCGGCCGGCGATGTGACTTTTTACGAAGATGTACCGCTGCTTCCGGTGGCCGTGGTTTTCCTCACCCTGTTCATGCTTTACCGAGGAACGGTCTACCTCATGAGGCGAAACAGAACCTGCGAGGCCTGGATCGACGGGCTGCCAGTCACGGTAGTGAAAGATGGCATGTACGAAATCCATTCGCTGCGTCACATGAACATTTCACCGAATGAGCTGTTCATGGAGCTACGCCAGCAAGGTGTCGAGCACCTGGGCCAGGTTCGACTGGGCCTTCTGGAAACCGATGGCGATCTCAGTTTGTATTTCTACGATCAGCAAGACACACGTCCAGGCCTCTCAGTGCTGCCGTTCGAGCATCGCCCAGAGTACAGATCACCGCCCGGCGCCGGGTTGCATTGCTGCGTGAACTGCGGTTTTCCGGCCTACCATGAGCCTCACGACACCCTGGCGTGTTCACGTTGCGGTCATACAGTCTGGTCGCCTGCATTGGATACCGTACGCAACCGTTAGCCTGTTCTCCCTATACCGCCAAGCATCGAGCAGGAACTTTGCTCGCTGTTTGCAGGCCCTTATGAAAGGCCTATCAGCACGAGGAGAGAACGATGAGTGCACAATTGAACGGCAAGCGCGTGGCCTTTCTGGTCACCGATGGCTTTGAACAGGTGGAACTGACCGGCCCGCGTGACGCCTTGGAAAACAGCGGCGCGGTGGTCGATATTCTGAGCGAAAAAGAAGGCACGGTACGTGGCTGGAACCATGACGAACCCGCCGACGCGTTCAGCGTGGATGCGACTTTCGACAGTGCGCAGCTTGACCTCTACGATGCCCTGGTGCTGCCCGGCGGTGTGCAGAATTCGGACACGATTCGCTTGATTCCCGGCGCGCAGAAGCTGGTTAAAAGCCACGATGCGGCCGGCAAGCCGCTGGCGGTCATCTGCCACGGTGCGTGGTTGCTGATATCGAGCGGGTTGGCCAAAGGCAAGCGAATGACCAGCTACAAAACCTTGCAAGATGACATTCGTAATGCGGGCGGTACGTGGCTGGATGAACCAGTGGTGGTCGATGGCAACCTCATCACCAGCCGCCAGCCGGATGACATCCCCGCTTTCAATGAGCAGTTGATCAAGGCATTGGCAGGCTGATCCTGATGCTCTTCAGCGCGTGCTGGCCGCCCATGGCACCGACCAGCACGCGCTGATCACGCCAGCTGGATGAAAACCGAATAGCTGCCCAGCAAAACCCAGAAGCACAGGAAAATCCAGGGCGTGCGCAAGGAAAACAGCAGCGATTTACGGTGCCCTGCCTGAGAGGTCTCGGCCTCGCAGAACAGCGGCGACTCGTCATAGGCAAGGCCCATCATCGGCTCGCTGCGCAGCAGGTGGCTCTGCTTCATCTGCCAGTGCTCGATAATCCGGAAGGCCGCGCGGATGCCAGGCCAGGCATTCAGTGTACTGAGCACACCGAGCAGTGCGAGAAAAGCCGGCACCATCAAGGTGAACATCTCGCCCCAGCCTGGGTTCAGGTTGCCCATTGATGACACGTAGGCGATCACCAGGAACGACTGGGCAGCAAGATAAGCGTCAGTGCGGTTGGCCAGGATGGTGGTCTCATACTGAATTTCGCGCCGATAGAAATCCAGCCGCTCCTTGGGCGTACCGAACATCCTTTCATTCGTCTGGTCGATCTCATGTTCCGGCGTGGAAGGCGTGATGATTCGAGGCACTGCAGGCTCCTTGATAACGTGGGCCTCACCCATGCCAGCAAGCCCCGTCAGCGGTAGAGCCAGGCGGTTGGTAAAAATTCACTGGAAGTGGGTGCATCAACCGCTCGTCGCTCAGCACGAAGATCCACTTCAACACTGGCTTGCCGCGCCTTTCGAACGGAAATGAGCGTTTCAACCTGCAGGAGCTTCCAGCATGAGCGACTACCCTACCCCTCCATTCGCCTCCCAACCGCAAAGCGTTCCAGGTTCCCAGCGCAGGATGGAGCCGTATCCGGACTGTGGCGAGCAGAGCTACACCGGCAACAATCGCCTCGAAGGCAAGATTGCTTTGATAACTGGTGCTGACAGCGGCATCGGCCGTGCGGTAGCGATTGCCTATGCCCGGGAAGGCGCTGACGTAGCCATTGCCTATCTGAATGAACACGAAGATGCGCAGGAAACAGCGCGCTGGGTCAAAGCGGCTGGCCGCCAGTGCCTGCTGCTGCCCGGCGACCTGGCACAGAAACAGCATTGCCATGACATCGTCGACAAGACCGTGGCGCAGTTTGGTCGCATCGATATCCTGGTCAACAATGCCGCGTTCCAGATGGCCCATGAAAGCCTGGACGACATTGACGACGATGAATGGGTAAAGACCTTCGATACCAACATCACCGCCATTTTCCGCATTTGCCAACGCGCTTTGCCCTCGATGCCAAAAGGCGGCTCGATCATCAACACCAGCTCGGTCAACTCTGACGACCCGTCACCCAGCTTGTTGGCCTATGCCGCCACCAAAGGGGCCATTGCCAATTTCACTGCTGGCCTTGCGCAATTGCTGGGCAAGCAGGGCATTCGCGTCAATAGCGTCGCGCCCGGCCCGATCTGGACACCGCTGATACCGGCCACCATGCCTGATGAGGCGGTGAAAAATTTCGGTTCCGGTTACCCGATGGGGCGGCCGGGTCAACCTGTCGAGGTGGCGCCAATCTATGTCTTGCTGGGGTCCGATGAAGCCAGCTACATCTCGGGTTCGCGCTACGCCGTGACAGGGGGCAAACCTATCCTGTGAAAGTGCTGCCGGGGCCTGCTGACGCGGGCCTCGGTGCCACATCGAGGAAGAGGAAAAAGAGCTCTTCCCCACCGCGAAAAAACTGCTCGGAAAAGACCAACTGGAAGAGCTGGGGCTCGCCATGCAAGCCCAGAAAAAGCTGCTGAAGGGTGAGCAACGGGCCGCGTGAATCAAAGGCGCCAGGCCAGGTCGGGCACGATCGACCCGGCCTGGCGCCATGGGTTAATGTTTGGGACTCGCTTCGATGGAGAGCTGGATCGACTTGCTGGAGTGGCCGGCCATGCTGGTCACGGTGGTGGCAGCCTGGTGTATCGGATCGCACCGTCCAGGACGGCGCATGGTGGGCTTCTGCTGTTTTATCGCCAGCAACATACTGTGGTCAGTCTGGGGGTGGCATGCTCAGGCCTGGGCTTTGATTGTGCTGCAGCTTGTGTTGTGCGTCATGAACCTGAGGGGATGGCGCAAGAATAAAAGCGCTTCAACGAAAGCGCAGGTCACACTTGCCGAGCATCCCTTCGCACCGCCTGAGGAGGGACGCCAAACCCACGGATGAACACCTCGCGCATGTGCCGGCGGTCCCTGAACCCGGTTTCCTTGGCCACCACCTCCAGGCTGTGCCGGCTCTGCTCGATCATCAGCCGGGCAGCCTCGAGCCGCAGGCCCTCGATGGCCTTGGCGGGTGATTGCCCGGTCTCGGCAGTGAATACACGGGTGAACTGCCGAGGGCTCAGGTGCGCCACCTGGGCCAGCTCCTCCACGCTCAATGGGCGGCTGAGGTGCACGCGCGCGTAATCCAGCGCGCTCTGGATACGGTCAGTCCTGGGCGACAGCGACAACAACTCGGAATGTTGGGACTGCCCACCAGAACGGCGTTGATGCATGACCATCTTGTGCGCCACCGACCTGGCTATCTCGTTGCCCAGATCCTTTTCCACCATGCCCAGGGCCATGTCCAGGGCGGCGGTCATGCCGGCGGACGTCCATATCGACCCATCGACGATGAAGATCCGGTCTTCCTCGACGTCGATTTTCGGGTGCAACTCACGCAACTTGTTCGCGTAGGCCCAGTGGGTTGTAGCACGCCGCCCATCCAGCACCCCGGCCTGTGCCAGTACGAAACAGCCGGTGCAAAGACCCGCAGTGCGCCGCGCAGCGTCGACGAAGCCCCGCACGCTGGCCAACACCTCTTCACCGGGCGGCGTCAACGGCGTCAGCGTACCCGTCACCATCCAGGTGTCAGCCAGACCAGGGGCGGCCAAAGGCAGCGTCTCGACAGACATCCCCAACGAGGAGCGCACCGTGCCGCCGCCGACAGAAAAGTTCTCGAGCCTGTAAACCGCTTTGCCGGCGACGATGTTGGCAAACTCGAACACGGTTTGCGTTGCCAGGGACATGATCTGAAAGCCTTCGGTTAACAAATAGCCAACCCGGTGCATGGTTGAACCCCACTTAGCAATGTCCTGAAACACTACCATATACGTCCTTTAAGACAATAACCGTCTTCTGCATCATGGCTCCACCCACTCAAAGCAACGGAGTATCACCATGGCACAGGCATTCAAAGGCACCGCGCTTGTCACCGGCGCTTCCACCGGCATCGGTTCGCTCTACGCAGAGCAGTTGGCACGCCGCGGTTATGACTTGGTACTGGTGGCCCGCAACCGGGAACGCCTCAACGCATTGGCGGGCCGGCTCACCACCGAAACCCGGCAGAATGTGGAAGTGTTCCCGGCCGACCTGGCCAATAAAGATGACCTTGCCAAGGTAGAACGCAAACTGCGCGAAGATGCCAGCATCAGCATGCTGGTGAACAACGCCGGCATCGGCACCCATACCAGCCTGCTGGAAAGCGATGTCGAGCGCATGGCCGAAATGATCAGCCTGAACGTGACCGCCCTCACCCGCCTGACCTATGCGGCTGTACCTGGCTTTGTGGCGCGTGAGCGGGGGGCGATCATCAATATCTCGTCCATCGTCAGCCTGGCGCCAGAACTGCTCAACGGCGTCTACGGCGGCAGCAAGGCGTACGTCACTGCGTTCACCCAGTCCTTGAACAAGGAGCTGACTGGCAAGGGGGTTCAGGTGCAGGCGGTACTGCCCGGGGCCACCGCCACTGACTTCTGGCAAATCGGCGGCTTACCGGTCGAAAACCTCGACCCCGGCATCGTGATGTCGGCCCAGGACTTGGTGGACGGTGCGCTGCAGGACTTCGACAACGGGGTGCTGATCTCCTTGCCGTCAATGCAAGATCTGCAAGCCTTCGACCAATACGAAGCTGCCCGCCAGGCCTTGTTCGGCCAATTGTCCAGCAACCAGCTTGCACCGCGGTACAGCGCCATCTGACGGTTGCGCGTGAGGCGCTTACACTTGGTAACGAGCGCCTCACACCATTTTCACTGAAGGAGAGAAAGTCTTGCGCTATTTGGCCAGTTTATCGCCTTAATCGAAACGACTAGCCTGAGCTCACTTTTCCCCTACCCAAGAGGTTGCGCCAATGAAGGCTGTCGTTTACACCCAACCCGGTTTGCCGATCCAGGACCCGCAGTCGTTGTATGACGCGCAGTTGCCCGAACCCAAGCCGGGAGCCCGGGATCTGCTGGTCGAGGTAAAGGCCATTGCTGTCAACCCGGTCGACACGAAAATCCGCGCGAGCCGCGGCGGTGAGCAACCACAGGTTCTCGGCTGGGATGCGGTTGGCGTTGTTCGCGAGGTTGGGCCAGAGGTCACGTTGTTCCAACCTGGCGATGAGGTTTTCTACGCCGGTGCCATCGACCGTGCTGGCAGCTACAGCGAGCGCCATGTGGTGGACGAGCGTATCGTCGGACACAAGCCCCGCAGCCTGGACAACGCCAGTGCCGCAGCCCTGCCCCTTACTTCCATCACCGCATGGGAGCTACTGTTTGACCGCCTGGGTATTGAGGAAAACGGGGGCCAAGGCCAAAGCCTTCTGGTGATCGGAGCCGCCGGCGGGGTGGGCTCGATCCTGGTCCAGCTCGCCAGCAAACTCACACAGCTGGTTGTCATCGGCACCGCTTCAAGGCCTGAAACCCAGGCCTGGGTCAAGGAACTGGGGGCACATCATGTCATCGATCACACCAAACCGATCCCCCATCAACTGGAAGCGCTGAAGCTGAACCCGGTCGATCATGTAATCAGCCTGACCCATACCGACACCTACCTCCCCCAACTGGTCGAAGTGCTTCGTCCACAAGGCAAGCTCGCGCTGATCGACGACCCGGCACAACTGGATGTCATGCCGCTCAAGCGCAAATCCCTTTCCCTGCACTGGGAGCTCATGTTCACCCGTTCGCTGTACCAGACCGAGGACATGATCAAGCAGCATCAACTACTCGATCGCATTTCACAGCTGGTGGATGATGGGGTGCTCAAGACTACCCTCGGCGAGCACTACGGCACCATCAACGCCGAGCACCTCAAACGCGCTCACGCCTTGATCGAGAGCGGGAAAGCACGCGGCAAGATTGTTCTGGAAGGTTTCTGATCGCGTTCCGGTTCCGAGGCAAGGCTCAGCTTTCATGACCACCCCGTACTCCGCTTCGCGAATGCACAAGCCGTGAACCATTACCTGAAAGGAACGTTTCACGGCGGCTGCCGGCATTCTCAAGGCTTTGCAGTGCGCCCTTTTTTCCATTGCGCCCTGGAGACACCTTCAGCGTAGCCGGTGACACCGATCGCTACCTGCTGAATGCGGCCGCCATGCTGAAGGAAGGCCTCGACCTGCTCGCAGATGCGCACATGGGCTTTTTGGGCCGCGTTGGGGTACGTCTGGGACATGTTGGCATCTCGGTTATGAGCCACTGAACGACAGTCACCCGAGCAGGCACTATACACCCTGCATTGCCATCAGGGCCTGAAGCCTGCCAAAACCCTGCTTTTGTCGACCGGAGGGGCCATGGCCATGCTGGGCTGCATGCGCCCACGCCCAAGAATGCTTGCCTGAACATATGGTAATACGTATATTCGGCTTTCCATATGTGCAGGCACACCCATGATCACTCCGCCCGATGTCTTCAAGAGCCTCTCTGACGAAACCCGCGCTCGCGCCACCCTGCTTATCGCCAGCCTGGGCGAACTGTGCGTCTGCGAACTGATGTGCGCGCTGGACGACAGCCAGCCCAAGATCAGTCGCCATCTGGCACAGCTGCGCAGCAATGGCATGCTGCTGGACCGCCGTCAGGGCCAGTGGGTGTATTACCGCCTGAATCCGGAGCTGCCTTCCTGGGTTCACGAGATGCTGCAGGTCACCTTGCAAGCCAATTCGCAATGGCTGGCAGACAACGCCCTTCGGCTGAAGAACATGGACGGTCGCCCCGTTCGTGATTCGGTCTGCTGCTGAACATCACCAAGCGAGATATTCATGCTGCCCGCCATTGCTGTCTTCGTATTCACCCTCATATTAGTCATCTGGCAGCCCAAGGGGCTCGGGGTCGGCTGGAGCGCCGCGCTAGGCGCCCTCATTGCCCTGGCTACAGGCGTAGTTTCGCTGCATGACATCCCTGCCGTATGGGCCATTGTCTGGAACGCCACCGCCACGTTCATCGCGATCATCATCATCAGCTTGCTGCTGGATGAGGCGGGTTTCTTCGAATGGGCCGCATTGCATGTGGCGCGCTGGGCAAACGGCGGCGGCTACCGCCTGTTCGCCTTCTGCGTACTGCTCGGCGCCGCTGTATCGGCCCTGTTCGCCAACGACGGTGCGGCGCTGATCCTCACCCCCATCGTCATGTCGATGCTGCTCGCGCTGCGCTTCTCACCTGCTGCGACACTGGCCTTTGTCATGGCAGCAGGCTTCATTGCCGACACGGCAAGCCTGCCGCTGGTGGTCTCCAACCTGGTCAACATCGTCTCGGCCGACTACTTCGGCCTGGGCTTCGCCGAATACGCATCGGTGATGGTGCCGGTGAATATCGCCAGCGTGGCGGCCACCCTGCTGGTGCTTTTCCTGTTTTTCCGTCGTGATCTCCCCAAGCAGTACGCGCTCGATGCGCTGAAGGCGCCGAGCGAGGCAATTCATGACCCCGCCACCTTCAAAGTCGGTTGGTGGGTGCTGCTGGTGTTGCTTGCAGGCCTGTTCGTACTGGAACCTCTGGGCATCCCGATCAGTGCGGTGGCCGCCGTCTGCGCCGCAATCCTCTTTGCCGTGGCCGCTCGTGGTCACCGCATCTCAACCCGTCGCGTGCTGCGGGAAGCGCCGTGGCAGGTGGTGATCTTTTCTCTGGGCATGTACCTGGTGGTGTACGGTCTGAAGAACGCCGGCCTTACGAACATGCTCACCCATCTGCTGGACTGGCTTGCCGGGCAGGGACTGTGGAGCGCGGCCATTGGCACCGGGTTGATCTCCGCGCTGCTGTCCTCAGTCATGAACAACATGCCCAGCGTGCTGATCGGCGCATTGTCGATCCAGGCCAGTGGCGCAGAGGGCCTGGTACGTGAGGCGATGATCTACGCCAATGTCATCGGCTGCGACCTTGGCCCGAAGATCACCCCGATCGGCAGCCTCGCCACGCTGCTTTGGCTGCATGTGCTGGCGCGTAAAGGCATGCGCATCACCTGGGGTTACTACTTCAAGGTCGGCCTGCTGCTCACGGTACCGGTTTTGCTGATCACCCTTTCTGCTCTGGCACTGCGCCTGAGCCTCTGAAGTTCGCCACCCAGCGGAGGAGCCCTCCATGCGAGTCCTGTTCATGTGCACGGCCAACAGCTGCCGCAGCATCCTTTCCGAAGCAATGTTCAACCACCTGGCACCGCCCGGTTTCGAGGCAGTCAGCTCTGGCAGCTTCCCCAAGGGCCAGGTGTTGCCACGCAGCCTGAGCACGTTGCAGCAGGCCAATATCTCGACCAAGGGCCTGAGCAGCAAAGGCAACGATGCGTTCGAGGACAACCCGCCAGACATCGTCATCACCGTCTGCGACAAGGCCGCGGGCGAAGCCTGCCCGGTGTATTTCGGCCCTGCCCTGAAGTCGCATTGGGGGCTGGAAGACCCGTCCGATGTCGTGGGTGACGAAGCTTCGGTCGATGCGGCGTTCCGGGCCACACTGGCCCGCATCGAATCCCGCTGCCAGGCCTTCTTCGCACTGCCGTTCGATCAACTCGACCGCGAGCAGCTCAAGCACGCGCTGGATCGCATCGGCTCGCTTTGAACAGGAAAAATACATGTCCGAGCAACTGCCTAACCTCGACCTCACGCTGTTCGACCTGCCGCCTTCGGCAACCCCGACCAGCGAACACAAACCACGTATCCTGCTGCTGTACGGGTCTACCCGAGAACGCTCCTTCAGTCGCTTGCTGGTAGAAGAAGCCGCACGCCTACTGGAGCACCTCGGTGCCGAAACCCGCACCTTCGACCCGTCGGGCCTGCCGCTGCCTGACGATGTACCCGTGGAGCATCCCAAAGTGCAGGAGCTGCGTGACCTGGTGCAGTGGTCAGAAGGCCAGGTGTGGTGCTCACCGGAGCGCCATGGGGCGATGTCGGCGGTGTTCAAGGCACAGATTGACTGGATTCCCTTGGCGCTGGGTGCGCTGCGTCCCACCCAAGGCAAGACCCTGGCCGTGATGCAGGTGTGCGGCGGCTCGCAGTCGTTCAACGTGGTCAACCAGTTGCGCGTGCTGGGCCGCTGGATGCGGATGTTCACCATCCCGAACCAGTCTTCGGTGCCCAAGGCTTATCTGGAGTTCGACGACACCGGGCGGATGAAGCCATCGCCCTACTACGATCGGGTGGTTGATGTCATGGAGGAGCTGGTGAAGTTCACCGTCCTGCTACGCGACCGTCAGGCATTCCTGGTGGATCGATATTCAGAACGCAAGGAAAGCGCCGAGCAGCTATCTGAGCGGGTCAATCAGCGATCAATCTGAAGCAACCTCGGTTCAAGACAGTGGAAACGACAGGGTAGCGGCCAGCCCGCCAGCCGATCTGTTTTCAAGACGTACCTGCCCACCCATGCGGCCGATGATGGTCGCGACGATGGAGAGCCCGAGGCCAGCACCATTTGGGCTATTGCGGCTATAAAAGCGTTCGAATACACGGGACAGGCTCTCCTCATCGATACCCGTCCCTTCATCCTCGACGACCAGTTCGACGCTGCTGTCCAGGCGCCGCAGTGACACGGCTATGCGCCCACCAGGCGGTGAGTGTTCTACCGCGTTGGACACAAGGTTCTGTAGCGCAATGCCCAGCGCGCCAGCGTCGATCTGCAGGTGGTGGTCCCCTTCGTCGATGTCCAGCGAGGGTTCCAGGCCACGGTCCAGTATCCATGGCGCCAGTTCAGCCAGGGTTTCGGTGACGACTTCGGCAAGGTCGACCCGGGTGCTGGCTCGCTGCCCCAGTTTTGGCTCAACGCGGGCCAATGTCAGCAACTGGTTGACCACCCGTGTCAGCCTATCGACCCCGCCCACAAGAAAGCCCAAGGCTTTCTCGCGCTCGGCATCATTGCTGGCGGCCAGCGCGTTCTGCGCGTGCAGCCGCAGTACGGCCAGAGGCGTACGCATTTCGTGGGCAGCATCGGCAATGAAGCGATGTTCACGTCGCAGCAGATCGTCGATCTGCGCCAGCAGGCGATTGATGGCCGCCTGCATGGGCTCCAGTTCAGTGGGAAGCGGTACCAGTTGCAGCGGCTCCAGCGAATCGGCATGGCGCCTGCGGATGACATTGGCCATGTTCTGCAGTGGCCGTAGCCCCCAGCCGATCGCAGCCCACACCAGCAGTGCCAATGCCAGGCTGCCAAGCAGGAACGGGAACAGCGTGTGGCGAACGATGCGGTCGATCAGGTCGTAGCGCACATCATCACGCTCACCCACCCAGATAAGCCAGTGTTTTTCCGGCACCGGCAAAACGAAACCGCGCCATTGTTCACCACCACTGGAAAAGTCGTAGAACCCTGGGGCAGTGGGTGGTGGGTCAATTGACGGCGCACTGGGTGTATGTACCAGCAATGCCATGCCCTCACCCCAGACCTGGAACGCCAGCTTGCTTTCGTAAGGGTGGCCCACCTGGTGCCGCCCTGCTTTGCCCAAGGCATCGTTAAAGGCCTGATACAGCGCCTCACGCGAGCCCTCTTGTACCGGCATGCTCATGACGCCTTGCAGCAAACGCGCATTCTGGGCGAGGTGCGCGTCATACACCTCGTTAATTTCGTGGCTGCTGTCATGGTAGTTATAGAGCGCGAGCAGGCCGGTGCCGAGTAGCAGCAAGAGCATCACGCGCCACAGCGTACGCTGGCGTAGCGAGCTCATGCCTTGACCTCGACCAGATAGCCAATGCCGCGCACCGTGCGAATCAGGCCGTTGAACAGCTTCTTGCGCAGGTGGTAGATGTTCACCTCCAGCGTGTTGCTCTCCGGTTCTTCATCCCAGCCATACAGCAGTTGAGTCAGGCGTTCACGCGTGAATACCTTGCCGGGATGTGCCAGCAATTCATGCAACAGCACATACTCTTTGGGGGTGAGCACAACTTCGACGCCATTGTAGTGCACTTGCTGGGTGGCCGGGTCCAGGCTGACCCCGGCATGCTCGATCAGCACCTTGGCGCGCCCGACGCTGCGCCGCAGCAAGGCGCGCAAGCGCGCCTTGAGCTCGTTGAGGTCGAAAGGCTTGACCAGGTAATCATCGGCACCGGCATCCAGGCCGGCAATGCGATCATCGAGAGCATCCCGCGCGGTGAGGATCAGCACCGGCAAGCTGTCGCCGCCGGCGCGTAATCGCCTGAGTAGCTCGATGCCATCCAAACGGGGCAATCCAAGATCCAGGATCAGCAGGTCGAAGGTCTCGTGTTGCAGCGCATGCAAGCCACTGACACCGTCACACAACCAGTCGAGGGTGTACCCCTCCTGGCGCAAGCCGTCGCAGATCCCTTCCCCCAGTGCAATGTCATCCTCAACCAGCAACAGCCGCATGTTCAGTCCTGTTTGTCCTTGATGGCCTTGAGTAAAGCATCGATATCGGCACGCCGGCCCTGGTCAGCCAACTCACGCCCCGGCCGGGGCGGTGCCTGCAAGGCTTTCTGCAGGGCTGCGGTAGCTTCAGGGTAGCGCTTCTGCCGATACAGATGATCAGCCCAGAAATAGTTGCTGTCGATACCGTTGGGGTTGATCTGCAAGGCTTTGCGCAGCATCTTGTCCGCCATCTCGGCATCACCGAAACCGATAGGCCAGCCGGGCACCTGGTCATACAGCGTACCCAGGCTGGTGTAGGCCGAACCTTGCAGCGCGTTGGGCTCCAGCTTCATGGCCTGCTCCAGGCTGGCTTTCGCCGCCTTGACCTTGCCCAGTGCACTGAGGCCACCCGTCGCCCCCGCCCAACTGCTGTTGATGATGCCCTCCCAGATCAAGGGTTCAGGTGTGCCGGGATACTGACGAACAAATGTTGCGGCATCGCCTGCCAGCTTTTCGAAGGCGTCGGCACGCTTGTCCTTGGGCATTTGGTACTGAATCTGCGCCCAGCGCTGCTGCAAATCGCTCAGGCGCTGGCTGCCTGCCTGGTCCAAAGCCCAGGTGAAGGGTGCGAATGCCAGCAAGCTGGCAATGAACAGACGCTTCATTTGTTCGACTCCTTGGAATGGCTGCCGATATAGCGGCGAATGACAGGCAGTTGCTTGCGCAGTGCGCGATCGACCATGCCCGGCAACATGCCGTTGATACGCACGAAGAGCTTTTCCGGCCACCCCAGATAAAGCTCGGTGCGCTCGGATTGCACCGCCTGAAGCACAGCACGAGCGACGTCCGCAGGGTCGTCCATGCCAACTTTCAGCGCTTGATTGAGCGCAGTCGCAGCGCTGCTGTTCATTGTTGTGCGGGTCGCCCGGGGGGCAGCATACAGCACGTTCACCGTGGTATCGGCCAACTCGCGGCGCAGCGCTTCCGAAAAACCACGCAGCGCAAACTTGCTGGCGCAGTAAGTGGCGTAGCCGGGGTAGCCGATCGAGCCATAGGTTGACCCGACATTGACCACCAACGCCTTGGGCTGAGCGCGCAGCAACGGCAGGCAGGCCCGTGTCAGCTGCAAGGGCGCCTTCAGATTGATGTCCAATAGCTCGTCCAGCGCATGCTCATCCAGCTGGTCGAGCAGAGCGAAGCGATTCACGCCAGCCGCGTTGATCAGCACATTGACAGCCCCCATCTCGCGTGCCCGCTCGATGACGTGTTCGCGCCCTGACTGGCTGCGCAGGTCGGCTTCCTGCCAGCGCAGCCGGTCGGGGTACCGATTCATCAGGCCAGCCAGCTTGCCCATATGCCGACTGACCGCCAACACCTGGGCACCGGCAGCGCAGAGCTGTTCAGCCAGCTCCAGGCCTATGCCCCCACTGGCGCCGGTGAGGATCACCACGGACTCAGCCAAACGCATGGTGCACCTCTTGCTGCCCGGCACGCGGCAAGCCCTGGAACATTTCGGTATACAAGCGGTAGACGACCTTGGCCGCGTGGAGGACGGCCTGCTGGTCACCGGCATCGTCGAGGCGGTCCATCAACTGTTTGTAGGTCACCATGTGGTCCTGGTCGAGCGCACCGTGCGAGCTGAGGTAGCTGAACGCCTGGTCTGGCAGTGCCAATGTGTTCTGGATAACGCCCGCCGCCTGGGTGGCCAGGGCGATGCTGGTGCCTTCGAGCACGTTGACCATGCCGAACAACCCGACCGGGTTGCCGCGGGCGATCAGGTCGTACAGGTAGGCGACCATCAGCTCGATGGGTTGCACCGGCTGGCCATCGCGCACGGCCTCCCAGTCACCGCCGCACGCTTTGATGTCGTTGAGGATCCACTGCTCGTGGCCGTATTCCTCCTCGATGTATTCGCAGACCGCGCCGCGCAGCCACTCCAGCCGTAGCGGCAATCGTGCGCCACAGGCCATCATCAGCGGCACGGTATGGCGCACATGGTAATAAGCCTGAGTCAGGAACGCGACGTAGCTGTCCAGGCTGACCTGGCCGGCCAGGGCCTCGCGGATCACCGGTACGGCGAACAGCGCCTGACGCTCTTGGGCGGTTTGTACTTGCAGGGTGTCGAAAAAGGACATTGTGAACCTCACAACGAGATGTCGGATAACAGGGTGTGGTAACGCTGCAAGATCGCCTCACGTCGCGGGCGGCCATTGGCAGTCAGGGTTTCGTCAAGCGTACTCAGAGGCACAGGTAAACGGCGCCAGGCGTGCACCCGGGCGTAATCGGGCAACCGCGCATTGCATTGCTGTACGGCCTGTTCGATGGCCTCGTCGCTGATGCCGGGATCCAGTGGCCAGAGCAAGGCAAGGTTGTTTGGCAGGGCTTCGCCATGCACGAAAGCCTGGGCGATCACGCCACTTTGGCTCAGCTCGGCTTCCACCCACTCCGGGTTGACGTTGCGCCCGAAGCTGGTAATGAACTGGTGCTTCTTGCGGCCATCCAGATACAGGTAGCCATCCTCATCGAGGTGGCCTACATCGCCTGTTGCCCACCACTGCCCGGTTACAGGCGGCTCTCCCAGGTAGCCCAGCAATATCGAGCCGGCCACCAGAACTTCGCCATCCTCGGCGATGCGCACCTGCACATGCGGCAACGGCTTGCCAACGCTCCCCGGGCGTACAGCCCCTGTGCGGTTGAGCGCCACTACCGAGGCGCACTCGGACAAGCCGTAACCTTCGAACACCGGCAAACCGACCGCCTCGGCCCGCGCGAGCAGGCTTGGCGATACCCGAGCACCGCCTACCGCCAACAAACGCAGTGGGCCGACCCGCATCAGGCCACGCTCGATCGCTGTCACCAACCCCATCAGCAGCTGCGGCACCAGGATCAGGCTCTGCGCACCACTGAGGGCGATTGCGCCCAGCAGGCGCTTGAAGTCGACCTGGCTTGCTCCTCCCATCCCCAACTGCTGCTGCGGATAGAGCTGCACACAAGCGCCAGCCATGAGCGCGGCGTAGACGCCCAGGTTTTCCAGCAAAACGCCCAGTGGCAGTACCGCCAGGTATCGCTGCGGCTCGGCTGGGCGGCTGGCGGCCTCCAGCTCATGCGCCACACGCAGCATGGTTTCAGCGCTCAGGCACACGCCTTTGGGCGTACCGGTGCTACCGGAGGTGTAAGTGATCTTGGCAGTGCCCTCAGGCAGCGCCGGGGCGACAACACGGTCACGCAGCCAGACATTAGCTGGTGCCTGCCGGTCAAAGCCAAGCGCAGTGAGCTGATCAGCCCACTGCGCCTCGCACACGACCGCCGTGACTCCGCTTTGCTGCAAGCAGTGCTGGAACTGGGCTGCGCTGAAAAACGACGGCACTATCACACTGGCACGTTCAGCGAACAGCGCCGCCAGATCCCAGAATAGCGCTTCGGGCCCGTTATCCAGCACCACGGCGAAGGTTCCCGCAGGTTGGTTGCGCAGGCTGGCCGCGCGAGATTCGACTTCGTCGAGCAGTTGCTGGTAGGTGTAACGCTGCTCATCTCCCTGGACGGCCACGGCGTCAGGATGTTCCAGGGCGTGCTGATGCAACAGTGCCTGAAAGGCTGTCAGTTCATGCCGCATGGCCGGTCTCCAGGGCTAACATGGGAAACCCAAGCCGCTCGAACATGCCCGCCTGCTTCAGGGCATCGAAGCCAAAGCCTATGTTGCCGGCAAATACCTGTGGTCGCTGGTCGTAGTAGGTCCCCCATTGGTCCACTTGGCCCTGCAAGCGCGCAGGATCCGCTGAGGCCAGAACAGTGGGCACCAGCCCCAGTCGCCGGAAACTGTTGAACAGTGTCGCGGCGCCCGTGAATGCGACCCACTCCAGACCTCGCATGGCCAGCAACCACGTCACGGCGATGATCATTATTCGAGCGCTGCCGGCGCTGAGTGAGGCCAGGTTGCCTACTTCTACCATGCAGTTGCGATCCGCTGAGGCACCGGTTACCCGTGAAACAGCAGATTCCAGAGGCTCGTCCAGATACCGCTCAAGAAAGAGCGGCCCTTCGCTGGCCGGCCGCATGCCTGCCGCCGCGATCAGGCGACCGTGGCTACCCTGCAAGGCAAGCAGCTCCGGCAGGTAATGCTGCACATCCGCCTGGTGCACACTGGCAAAGCGCTCGTGTATGAAGTGCTCCAGCTCGCCGCGCCCTTGATCGCCGCTGAGGTGAAGAGAAAGATGCGCCTGATGATCGGCATGGCTACCGATGGGTAACGGAAGCAAACTGTGCCATTGATGAGACTGAGTCATGAAGTTTCCCCCGCCTAGGTGCGACGGAGGGAATTATCGGGGCCGAATCTGAATGCAATCTGAAGTCGGCTACTGTCGGAACGCCTCAGCCTGGCGCTCACGCATGACAATCAGCGGTCTTTACCCTATTGCGGGTGCTGCGTTCGATGCTCATGAAAGCGTCCTCGCTGTACCTTTTGCTTGTCAGAACCGGGGCACAGCGCGACGTTCAATCAGGGCGTCACTGAAAATAATGGGGATACAGTGCCATGTCGCTCTCCAGTTTGTCCGCATCCGCTGCCCTCTTGCGCACTTCGGCATAAAAAAGCTGGCACTGGTTCTGAAACCTGGTGAAATCGCGGTTGGCGGTGTCAATGGCACTGCTCAGGTCGCTGCCCTCGAGGCCTTCTACAAGCCGCTGTGACGAGGTATACGCCTGCCAGCAGGCTTCAACCTGCTGCAGCCCCTTTGCAAGGTTCTCGGTTTCGATAGTCGCCATTGCTGCACCCTCTTTGGACCGAGCCTGGTCCGTCGGTGTGAATCGCCAGAGCGACGATAACGGGATGAAGCCTGTAACGACGCGCTTCGGCTGAGAGCGTAGACTATTACGGCGCAGACGCATGGATACCAGGTTTCACAAGTCTCAGACGCATTATCCGCAAGCTCAGGAGCGAGTGCCATGGATTGCCTTCCAACGCTGTTCACAGACCGTCTTGTTCTCACCCCCCTTCAGTTGGGAGATGCAGCAACCATTCAGAAACTGTTCCCCCAGTGGGAGATCGTCCGTTATCTGGACCGTCGTGTGCCGTGGCCTTACCCGGAAGACGGCGCATTGATCTATGTGCGCGATATCGCCCTGCCGGCCATGGTGGCGGGCCGCGAATGGCACTGGATGATCCGGCTGCGCGATGCAACCGAGAACACCATTGGCAGCATCAGCCTGTATGAACAGCCTGGGAACAACCGAGGCTTCTGGCTTGCACCGCAGTGGTGGGGGCAAGGCTATATGCGCGAAGCATGTCGGGTCATCAACGCATACTGGTTCGAGACATTGTCGCGTCCGGTCATGCAGGTTCCCAAAGCGGTTGCCAACCACGCTTCACGCAGGGTTTCGGAGTATGAGGGCATGCGCAAGGTGGCAACGCGAGATGGGCATTTTGTCTCTGGCCAGATGCGGGTAGAGGTATGGGAGATGACACGCAGTGCCTGGCTCGACAGGACGCAAACCTGACCTGTCTCGGCCTGCGCAGATGATGCAGGGTCAAAAGACAGTCCCGCCTGCTGGCGCGGGCTTGCCCCCGAACACCGGCGAAACAGGTGCCATGCACCGCAAGGCATCCTCCACGGCAAAGGCGGCGCTTGCCGCAGCTGTGGAAGCCCCGGCAAGCCCCGACGAAGGGGTCAACGCAGATAGTCCTGAACCCACTTCACCCAACAATCAGCGCCAATCTTCACCAACGCATCATTGAAATCGTAGTGGGGGTTATGCACCGAGCAACCATGGAACTCGCCCGTGCCATTGCCCAGCATGAAGTAACAGCCAGGCCGCGCCTGCAACATGTAGGCAAAGTCTTCGGTGCCCATGACCTTCTTCGGCATCTTGTCCAGCAGCGCGCCGTCGGCGAACAGCGGCCTCAGGCTGTCACGCAGCAACGCGCTTTCGTCATCGCTGTTGCACAAGGCGGGCGCCAGTTGGGTGAATTGTACGTCGATCTCCACGCCATAGCTTTCGGCATGCCCCTTGGCCAGGGCCTCAATGCGGCTGTTGATCTTCTGCTGGGTCTGGGCCGTGTCGGTGCGCACGCTCAGCAACATGCAGGCCTCGTCAGGGATGATGTTGTAGACAGTGCCGGCCTGGATCATGCCGATGCTGATCACGGCGTAGTCCTCGACGCTGAGGTTGCGCGACTTGATGGTCTGGATGCCACTGATCAGGCTGTTCAACGCCATCACCGGGTCTACCGACAGTTCCGGCATCGCACCATGCCCGCCTTTGCCGGTAATTCGAATGCTGACACGTTCGGAAGACGCCATGGTGGGCCCCGCCTGCACCACGCACGTGCCCACCGGCAGGCCGGGCATGTTATGCAGCGCATACACCGAGTCGCACGGAAAGCGCTCGAACAGGCCGTCGTCGATCATCGCCTTGGCCCCCGCCAGGCCTTCCTCGTCGGGCTGGAATATCACGTTCAACGTCCCGTTGAAATGGCGTGTAGTCGCCAGTTGCGCAGCGGCTGCCAGCAGGATCGCGGTATGCCCGTCATGGCCACAGGCATGCATGCGGCCGGGGATCTTGCTGGCATGCGCAAACGCATTCTTCTCGCCCATGGGCAGTGCGTCCATGTCGGCGCGTAAACCGATGCTGCGCGGGCTGTCGCCCACTTTCAGCACGCCGACCACTCCATGCCCGCCCACATTGCGATGCACTTCATAGCCCAACGCTTGCAGCTTATCGGCTACCAGGGCCGCCGTATCGGGGGTGTCGCCGCCAATTTCCGGCGCAGCGTGGATCTGCCGGCGCAGCATGACGAACTCATCCACCTCGGCTGCTGAACTCCGTGGTTGATTGCTCTGCAAAATACCCATATCACTCGCATCCTTTGTTCTCGGGGAAGTATCTGAGGCAGGCCAGGCTGACAACACCGCCGGCCAGCAGGAAGTAGGCTGGCGCCAACGGCGTGCCCAGCGCTGCAATCAGCCAGGTAGCCACCAGCGGCGAAAAACCACCGAACAAGGTCACACCCAGGCTGTAGCTGACCGAGGTGCCGAAGGACCGCCTGGCTTTCGGGAAGCCCTCCATGATCAGCGCGAAGAACGCACCGGCACCGATGCAAGTCGGCAAGATCAGGATCGCCACGCCCATCATGGCCAGGCCCATGTGCTGCACGTGCCCAAGCAGATAGAACACTGGCAGGGTCAACACCACCGGCGCGGCGACCGTCCACACCAGCAGGCGTTTTCTGAGCTGATACTTGTCGGCGAATTTGCCGGCCAACGGGCAGATGACTGCCATGCAACCGCTACTGATACAGGCAATCGCCATCGCGCTGCCGGGTGGGTAATGCAAGGCCGTGGTCAGGTAGGTCGGCATGTAGAACACGAACAGGTACATGCCAATGGTCGAGCTGGCCATCAGACCTATGCCTTGGGCGATGCGTTTGAGCAGCTCGGCATCCAGCCCCTGCTCCCCCTTCTGCGCCGGTGCGGCCTCATGGGTTTCCGGCAAACGCGTGCGTATATACCAACCCACCGGCCCGATCAGCAGGCCGAAGATGAACGGTATGCGCCATCCCCAGCTTTCCAGCGCCGCGGGGTCGAGCAGTTGGCTGAGGGCCAGGCCAAAGCCGGCCCCCACCAAGGCGGCATAGCCCTGGCTGGCGGCCTGCCAGCTGACGCTCTGGCAGCGATTGCCAACCGCACTGGATTCCATCAGGAACACCGACGCGGTACCGACCTCCCCGCCTGCCGACATGCCCTGGATGAGCCTGCCGGTCACCAGCAACAGCGTGGCGAAAATACCGATCTGTGAATATGTGGGTGCAAAGGCAATCATTGCGGTGCCCAGGGTCATCAGCCCGATGGTCAGGCTCAGTGCTGCCTTGCGTCCATGCCGGTCAGCATAGCGACCGATAACCATCGCCCCGACCGGCCGCATCAGGAAACCGACGCCAAAGGTGGCCAGCGACATCAACAACGACGCCATGGCCGAGTCGGAGGGAAAGAAATGCTTGCCGATCAGTACAGCGAAGAAGCTGTAGATCGTGAAGTCGTACATTTCCAGCGCATTGCCCAGCGAGCAGGCGATCAAGGTTTTACGGGAGGACGATACCTGCGCGGCTGAATGCGCACCCTTTTGCAGGCTCGGCGATGTGGGGAGCGGTCTGATCATTGTTATCTCCGTTGGCAAATCGCGGCGTGCAGCGAATATCAGCCAATCGGGCACTCAATACACTTGCAGTTTCGGCATAGGGATAACCAATAGTTAATTAACCGGAACGATTGTTGGCCAAATTGCCCTGCGCTGGCGCACAGTTCGCCCTCGCTCCGCGCGCGGCCCCAATAACGCTCACAAATCAGCAGCCGTAGCGCAGCGTTGACGCTTGTTCAAAGCCTGTCTAAAGCGGATGCGCTCGCCAATCCACATGCCACGCCGGTCCTTGATTAACCAAACGGCATGACCTGACCGAATAAGCAATCACGCTGCAACGTTCTGTTCACCGACGCTAGCGCCACCACATCACTGTGCTGGCCAGGAGTCGTGAATGAACACTCGCACTACGTCGTTGCTGTTGATGATCCAAGGGGCTTGCCTTGCAGCGCAGGCACAGGCAGAGGGCTTTCCGACGATCGCTCGGATAGCACCGGGTTTTGGTTACTACGGGCTGGATCACGGCTTCGATGACAAGCTCAAGGTTTACGGCACCGTGGATGCATTCGCCAGCTATCACGATTCGCAGCACCACACGGGTTTCAAGCTGGCCGGTGGCGGCGCCTGGACCAACAAGCTCGGGCTGTACGCGCGCAAGGGGCTTGGCCCCGATACCGTCGTGGAACTTGACGTCGAGGAGGGCTTCAACCTCAATGGCAAGGCCCTGGAGGGCACCTGGGACACCGTCGGTACCCTGCGCCTGGCGACGGTCGCCCTACGCTCGCGCACCCTGGGCAAGCTCGAGTTCGGCAAGACCTACGGCATGGCCACCCCCACCTACGCCGACCCGTTCCTGGCCACCTATGGTTCGCCCTACACCTACCTGGCCCTGCCTGCCGCCGGCAAGGGCGCCTTCTACCTTGACCTGCGCCCCAAGCACACCCTGGCCTACACCAGCCCGACCCTCAGCGGCTTCAGCCTCGGTACCGCGCTAAGTTTCGGCTTCGACGATGCCGCCAGCTCGGGGCGCACCGTGCGTGGCGGTGGCGCCCGGCTGCAATACCGCAACAGCCGGGTGATTGCGCTGGCCTCCTACAACCGCTACTACAGCGACCCATGGAACGACGGCGGCGTCTCACGCCAGACCGCCAACGACTTCAAGAGCCTGTCGGCGTTCTACGATTTCGGCCCGCTGGCCACCAGCCTCACCTGGCAACGCCAGGACGTGGACCAGGCCGGCACACCCAGCACCACGCTGTACACATTCGGCGTGATGACGCCGGTGGGCGAGCTGGACGTGCTGCGCCTGGCTGTAATGCAACGCCAGGTCAGCGCCCGCGACAAGGACGCGTGGGGTGTGATGATCGGCTATGACCACTTCATCAACCCCCGCTGGGCCCTTTATGGACGCCTCGGCATGATCGCCAACCAGCGCGCCTCGTCGGTCACCTACGCCGGCACCCCGGTGGACCAGGCTGGCGATAACCCGAGCAACATCTCGCTAGGCATGTACTACCACTTCTGACCCAACGGGGCGGGTCTGCTTGAGCACCTGCCCGCGCAAGCTGTGGAACAGCTCCTGGGCAGGCGCCGTGAGGCTGTGGCGGTCAATGCAGACCAGGTTGATGGGGTAATCCGGAATCAACTCCTGCACCGCCATGGCTACGAACTCGCAATCGATACCGTAGGTAAACCCTTGGTCCACCGCCAGTTCGCTGATGGTCATCAACGATTCCGTGTTCTTCAACAGCTTCAGCGCCATCATCACTGACGTGCATTCAACGGTGTTCTGTGGCACCCGAAGGCCGTTGGCTTCGAACAATTGGTGAAACTGCGAAGCCTGGTCGGACAACTCGTCCAGGCTGATCCAGGGGGCGTATTGCAAGGTGCGCAGTGACTGGCTGAACTTCTGCTGATTCGACGCGTGGCAAATCACCGTGCCCTTGATACTGCCCAGTGCCTCCCAGTCCAGGCTCAGCCGACTCAGCGGTTGCTGCGAAGTAATGGCAAAGTCCAGGCTGCCATCGCGCAAGCGCTGCAGGATCTGACTGGGGCGCAAGTCGGTGATGGTGATCTTCACCCGCGGGTACTTGCGCCGAAAGGCCAGAATGCTTTCATCGACGCCATCGAGCATCGCCGTCAACGACGTAACCCCGATCGACACGGCGCCCAGCGCCGCATCCTGAATGCTCGCCGCTTCGATCTGCAGGCGACGTATGCTCTCTACCACGAGGTTGGCATGGCGGATGACACGCTTGCCTTCCTCGGTAAGGGCCATGCCTTTGTGCGACCGCTGCAACAAGGTAAACCCCACCTCTCGCTCCAGCTCCTTGATCGAACGGCTCAGTGCGGGCTGAGTAATGTGCATGAGCTTGGAGGCTTCGAGGATGCTGCCTGCGTTATGAATGGCGACCAGCGCCCTGAGTTGGTGAAGTTTCAACCGTCTGTACCTTGTTGTTAGCGGCCGGTTCGAAAGGTGTTCTGGCAGCCCTGACAACCGTTGTCGGCAAGGCCTGAAAGGTATGGCTAGCGCAACACAGCCAGCAGGCTGGCCGCATCGCTGACCTCGAACTTGCCGGGGCTTTCAACCGCAATGTACTGGACTACCTGGTCGTCGACCAACATCGCATACCGCTGCGAGCGCCGCCCCAAACCGCGTGCCGAAAGGTCCTGGGTCAGGCCCAGCGCCTCGCTGAATTCGCCATTGCCATCGCCGATCATCTTGACCGCATCCCCGACCTGCAAGCTGTTGCCCCAGGCGTTCATGACAAAGGCATCGTTCACCGAAACGCACAGGATTTCGTCAATGCCAGCCGCGAACAACGCAGGGGCCGCCGCGACATAACCGGGAACGTGACGTTCAGAACAAGTCGGCGTGAACGCGCCCGGCAACGCGAAGATCAGCACCTTCTTGTGCTTGCAACGCTCGCGAATGGAAAAGGCCATTGGGCCGATCGCGCAGGCGCCTGCGTCGCTGTTGTATTGATAAAGGGTAACGTCGGGCAATTGATCGCCGGTTTTGATCATCGCTGTCTCCTGGGTGAGGTGAAGGCCAGGCAGCCATGATGCCGCAGTCGACCAGGCAACGCATCATGAGCAGGGCTAAAAAACCTGTGAAATAACTTCAATATCATTCATGCAGCGCCCCGCCTAGGATACACCTCAATCAAACACATCAAGATTACGCTGTGAACGACTCAGCCTACGCAACTGACAAGCACTGAGTTGCTCACACTCAGGCACCTGGAAGCCGTCACCATGAATAAAGCGCCAATATTCACCGTCAAGCGCATTGCGTTCGACGAACATTATCGCCCTGCCGAAAATACCCGCATCACGACCAACTTCGCCAATTTGGCACGGGGTGCAAACCGCCAGCAAAACCTGCGCAACACCTTGACGATGATCAATAACCGTTTCAATGCGCTGGCGCACTGGGACAACCCCGAACATGATCGCTACCGCGTAGAGCTGGATATCATATCGGTGGAAATGAACCTTGAAAACGCGCAGCACGGCAATGCCCTGCCGCTGATCGAAATCTTGAAAACCTATATTGTCGATCGCAAAAACAATACTCGCCTCGAAGGCATGGCAGGCAACAACTTCTCCTCGTACGTACGCGATTACGACTTCAGCGTAGTGTTACTGGAGCATAACAAGCATCGGTCGACCTTCAGCACACCCGAGCATTTCGGCGAGCTGCATGGCAACCTGTTCAAGTGCTTCGTCAACTCGCAAACCTACCAGGAGCATTTCAGCAAACCACCGGTTATCTGCCTGAGCGTATCGAGCAGCAGGACTTACCTGCGCACCGAAAATCAGCACCCTGTGCTAGGTGTTGAATACCAGCAGGATGAATACTCGCTGACGGATGAATACTTCAAGAAAATGGGCTTGAAGGTGCGCTATTTCATGCCGCCGAACAGCGTCGCCCCGCTGGCGTTTTATTTTGCCGGTGACTTGCTCGCTGACTACACCGACCTTGAGCTGATCAGCACCATCAGCACCATGGACACCTTCCAGAAGATCTACCGCCCCGAGATCTACAACGCCAATTCTCCTGCAGGCAAGGCCTACCAGCCCAGCCTGAACAACCAGGACTACTCGCTCACGCGCATTGTCTACGACCGGGAAGAGCGCAGCCGCCTGACAATCGAGCAGGGCAAATTTGCCGAGGAGCAATTTGTCAAACCCTACCAGGCCACGCTGGCGCAATGGTCCGCTCAATACGCACGTTGAACATTCAAAGCACAAGGTCACTGTTCATGAACACATTGCTACCCACCTCCACGGCCGGCAGCCTGCCTAAACCCGCCTGGCTTGCTCAACCCGAAACACTTTGGTCACCGTGGAAGTTGCAAGACGAGCAACTGATCGAAGGTAAACAGGATGCCTTGCGCCTGGCCTTGCAAGAACAACAACACGCCGGTATCGACATCGTCAGTGACGGTGAACAAACCAGGCAGCACTTTGTCACCACATTTATCGAGCACCTCAGCGGCGTTGATTTCGAGCAACGGAAAACCGTCAAAATCCGCGATCGCTACGATGCGAGCGTGCCGACGGTGGTGGGTGCTGTCGCTCGACAAAAACCGGTGTTTGTCGAAGATGCCAAGTTCCTCCGCCAGCACACCACACAGCCGATAAAGTGGGCGCTGCCCGGCCCCATGACCATGATCGACACACTGTATGACAATCACTACAAAAGCCGCGAAAAGCTGGCCTGGGAGTTCGCCAAGATTCTCAATCAGGAAGCCAGAGAACTGGAAGCTGCGGGCGTAGACATCATTCAGTTCGACGAACCGGCATTCAATGTTTTCTTTGACGACGTGAATGACTGGGGCGTAGCTACCCTGGAAAGGGCCATCGAGGGCCTCAAGTGCGAAACGGCCGTCCATATTTGTTATGGCTATGGCATCAAAGCCAACACCGACTGGAAAAAGACCCTCGGTTCAGAATGGCGGCAATATGAACAGGCCTTCCCCAAACTGCAGCAGTCCAGCATCGATATCATTTCGCTGGAATGCCATAACTCGCATGTTCCGATGGACTTGCTCGAGCTGATTCGCGGCAAGAAAGTCATGGTCGGCGCCATCGATGTGGCCACCCATGCCATTGAAACACCCGAACAGGTCGCCGCCACCCTGCGCAAGGCACTGCAATTCGTCGATGCCGACAAGCTCTACCCTTGCACCAACTGCGGCATGGCGCCCCTGCCTCGCCAGGTAGCCAGCGGCAAGCTCAAGGCATTGAGTGCAGGCGCGGCAATTGTCCGCCAGGAACTCGCTAACGCACGCTGAAATGAATGCAGCCACAGGACCTACCATGTTGCTTTCCGGTACGGCGATCGAGCCGTCGACTTTTCGCCAGGCACTCGGGCACTACGCGTCTGGCATCACGGTGATTACATCGCACCTTGAGGGCGAGCCGATCGGCTTCACCTGCCAGTCGTTCTACAGCGTGTCGATGAGCCCGCCGCTGGTGTCATTCAGTGTGATGTCCAGTTCGGCCAGCTACCCGAAAATTCGCCAGGCTGGGCGCTTCACGGTCAACATCCTGTCAGGTGAGCAGGTCGGCATTTCCAACCAGTTTGCACGGCGCGGCGCCAACAAGTGGCACGGCGTCGAATGGCAAGCATCGCCGTTGGGCAACCCGATCATTGCCGGCAGCCTGCACTGGCTTGATTGCGAAATTCACGCCGAACATGCCGCCGGGGACCACCTGATCGTGATTGGCGAAGTCAAAGCGTTGAACCTGCAGGCCACTGCTGCCACGCAGCCGCTGCTGTATTTCAAGGGGCAGTACTGCAACCTCGCCGCGCCTCACGCGGCTTGAGCCTCACCCCACTCACGGAAACCCAAGCAAAGGAATTGTCAGGATCACGCAGCAGTGAAGAAAACCCGCCATTACTGCGTTGATCCGCCATTTTACTCATGATCGATTTACGCCACCTGCGAACCCTCCACGCGCTGCGTGAAACCGACAGCCTGCACGAGGCCGCCGAGCGCCTGCACCTGACACAATCAGCCCTGTCGCACCAGTTCCGCGATATGGAAGAGCGCATCGGCATGCCACTGTTCGTGCGCAAATCCAGGCCGGTGCGCTTCACCAGCGCCGGGCTGAAGCTGCTGCAGCTGGCCGATCAGGTGCTGCCTCAGATCCGCAATACCGAACGGGACCTGGGCAAACTGGCCGGGGGCTGCGCCGGACGGCTGCACATCGCCATCGAGTGCCACAGTTGCTACCAGTGGTTGATGCCTTCAGTGGATGAGTTCCGCAGCGCCTGGCCTGAGGTGGAACTGGACCTCGCCTCCGGTTTTTCCTTCGCGCCACTACCAGCCCTGGAGCGCGGCGACCTGGACCTGGTGGTGACCTCCGACCCGGTGACACTGCCGGGTATCAGCTATGTGCCGTTGTTCAGCTACGAGGCGCTGCTGGCCATCGACAACCACCACGCCATGCGCTACAAGCCGTACCTGGAGCCCGCCGATATCGCCAGCCAGACATTGATCACCTACCCGATCGAACGCACCCGCCTGGACATCTTCACCCGCTTCCTCGACCCCGCCGACGTCGAGCCCGCACAGGTCCGTACCTCAGAACTTACCGTGATGATGATGCAACTGGTTGCGTCCGGGCGCGGCGTCTGTTGCCTGCCCAACTGGGCCGTGCACGAATACAGTTCGCGCGGCTATGTAACCGCCAAGCGCCTTGGCGAACACGGCCTGCAGGCAAACCTCTATGCGGCACTGCGCAGTGACATGCTGGAGGTGCCGTACGTGAGTGATTTTCTGCTGACGGCCAAGGACATCTCGTTCACCACGCTGGCAGGTGTCAGGCCGAGCTGTTCACCTTCAGGGGGCCACTGAGCTGGTGGTTTTACACCCGCCAGGCACCGGCCGGTGCCCCATTTCGGTTCAAAACCCGCGCCCGAATCAAAAGCGCCCTTTTTTGATGCGCCGGCCCTTGCTGCCAGGCAGCACAGATCGGGTGTGCCCCTCACATTTCCTGCATCCCCAGAACCGCCAGGCGTATTCGGCACTTTTATTGCAAAGACTGATTGTGCTCAACGCACAGGCAATCTACCGAGACCGAGGTTAACGCGAGACACAGCTCCCACTTACCCCAGCAAGGCAGCACCCTGAAAGACGCAGATGAACCGCAATGAAGCTGCCGGTAACGGCGGCAAGGAGTGGGTATGTCCCGGGCTTTTTTCAATGAAATGTACGAAGCGGACGGCAATTGCCGCCCGCATTACCAGGAGTTCGCCCGCTGGCTGGCCAACACCCCGCTGGAGTTGCTGGAACAGCGTCGGCGCGAGGCCGACCTGCTGTTTCACCGCGCTGGCATCACCTTCACCCTGTATGGCGACAAGCAGGATACCGAGCGCCTGATCCCTTTCGATATCATCCCGCGCAGCATCCGCGCCAGCGAGTGGCGCACGGTCGAGCGTGGCTGCATTCAACGGGTACAGGCGCTGAACCTGTTCCTGCAGGACATCTACCACGACCAGCGCATCCTCAAGGCCGGCATCATCCCGCCAGAGCAAGTGCTGGCCAACGAGGGCTACCAGATCGCCATGCAGGGCCTGGACCTGCACCGTGGGCTGTATGCGCATATTGCCGGTGTCGACCTGGTACGTGACGGCGATGGCAGCTATTTCGTGCTGGAAGACAACCTGCGCACCCCCAGCGGCGTCAGCTACATGCTCGAAGACCGCAAGATGATGATGCGCCTGTTCCCCGAACTGTTTGCCGCCCAGCGTATCGCGCCCATCGACCACTACCCCAACCTGTTGCTGGACACGCTCAAGAGCGCCAGCCCATTGGACAACCCCACCGCGGTGCTGCTCACGCCCGGCCGTTTCAACAGCGCCTATTTCGAGCATGCCTTCCTGGCCCGGGAAATGGGCATCGAGCTGGTCGAAGGCGCCGACCTGTTCGTGCGTGATGAGCATGTCTACATGCGCACCACGGCCGGCCCCCAGCAGGTGGACGTGATCTATCGCCGCCTGGACGACGACTACCTCGACCCGCTGTCCTTCAACCCTGATTCGATGCTGGGCGTGCCGGGGCTGGTCTCGGTTTACCGCGCCGGCAATGTGGTGCTGGCCAACGCCGTCGGCACTGGCGTGGCTGATGACAAATCCATCTACCCCTATGTCGACGACATGATCCGCTTTTACCTGAGCGAAGAGCCCATCCTGAACAACGTGCCGACCTGGCAGTGCCGCAAGCCGGCAGACCTGTCCCATGTACTGGCCCACCTGCCCGAACTGGTGGTCAAGGAAACCCAGGGCTCCGGCGGCTATGGCATGCTGGTCGGGCCTGCTTCGACCAAAGCCCAGATCGAGGACTTCCGCGCGCGCATCAAAGCCCGCCCGCACGCCTATATCGCTCAACCGACGCTGTGCCTGTCAACCTGCCCGACTTTCGTCGACAGCGGCATCGCACCGCGTCACATCGACCTGCGCCCGTTCGTGCTGTCGGGCAGTGAAACCCGCCTGGTGCCCGGTGGCCTGACGCGCGTGGCGCTCAAGGAAGGCTCGCTGGTGGTCAACTCGTCGCAAGGCGGCGGTACCAAGGACACCTGGGTGGTGGAGGACTGAGCCATGCTTTCGCGAACCGCTTCCGACCTGTACTGGATGTCCCGTTACCTGGAACGTGCAGAAAACCTCGCGCGCATGCTCGAGGTCAGCTATTCGCTATCGCTGATGCCCCAGGCCGGGCGCAGCGACGGCCATACCGAACTGGCAATGTCGCTGATGGCCTCGGGTATGCTGGACGACTACCTGCGTCGGCACAATGAACTCGACACCGAGCGCATGCTGCACTTCTTCGCCCTCGACGCCACCAACCCCAGCAGCATCTATTGCTGCCTGCAGGCTGCCAGGACCAATGCCCATGCAGTACGCGGCCGTATCACCGCCGACATGTGGGAGAACATCAACGCCACCTGGATCGAAATGCGCAACATTGCCAGCAATGGCCTTGGTCGCTATGGCATCAGCCAGTTCTGCGACTGGGTCAAGGAACGATCGCACCTGTTCCGCGGCGCGACCTCCGGCACCATCATGCGCAACGATGCCTACAGCTTCATTCGCCTGGGGACCTTCCTGGAACGGGCGGACAACACCCTGCGCCTGCTCGATGCGCGCTACGAAATGTTCGGCGAGGCCTCCGAAGAGGTCAGCGACGACTCCGCCCGCGGCTATTACCAATGGAGCGCCCTGCTGCGCGCGCTGACCTCGTATGAGGCCTTCAACGAGCTCTATCGCGCCGCGCCCAGTGCCCGGCCGGTGTCCGAGCTGCTGCTGTTGCGGGTGGACGTGCCGCGCTCGCTGCATGCCTGCATCGAGGAACTGGACCTGATCCTGGCGGGTCTGCCGGGCAGTACCGGGCGTGCCGCCCAGCGCATGGCCGCCGAACTGAATGCGCGCCTGCGCTACACCGCAATCGACGAAATCCTCGATGCCGGGTTGCACCCTTGGCTGAGCGACTTCATCGGCCGCATCAACCAACTGGGCCAGGCCGTCCATCACTCCTACCTGGAGGTTGTATGAAACTGTCCATTCGCCACGACACGACCTATAACTACGCCAGCGACGTATGCAACAGTATCCAGTTCCTGCGCCTGACACCGCGCAGCAGCGAACGCCAGCGTATCAATCAATGGCAACTGGACCTGCCCTGCAAGGTAAAGGGCCAGATCGACCCTTATGGCAACATCCTGCACGTGCTGACACTGGACAAACCCCATGGCCACCTGGCACTCACCGCACACGGCCAGGTCGAGATCGACCCGGATTGCGAACACGAAACCGAGAGCCAGTCGCCCCTGCCGTTCCTGCGCGGCAGCCACCTGACGCAGGCCGACGACACCCTGATTGCTTTCGCCGCCCGGCAATGTGGCAGTCACCGCGACCGGGCAGCACTGATCGGGCTGATGCAAGGCCTGGCCGAGCACATGCCCTACAGCCCTGGCGCCACGTCGGTGGGTACCACGGCCATCGAAGCCTTCAGCGGTGGCGCGGGCGTGTGTCAGGACCACACCCACGCCTTCCTGGCCTGCGCACGCAGCCTGGGGGTGCCGGCACGCTATGTGTCCGGCTACCTGTGCACCGAGGATGAACAACACCTGGCCAGCCACGCCTGGGCCGAAGCCTGGGTCGACGATGCCTGGTACAGCTTCGACATTACCAACCGCCTGACCCGGCCAGAGCGTCACCTGAAGCTGGCGGTGGGCCTGGACTACCTTGATGCCTGCCCGGTCAGGGGCGTACGCCGCGGCGGCGGCGCCGAATCGATGCAGGCCAGCGTTCACGTGCATCGCCAGTGACAGACTGGCTTCAGACCGGTCTTGCTGCGCGAGTGCGGCAAGACCCTTCCACACGCAACACAAGGGAAACCGCATGACTTACTGTGTCGCCATGCACCTGGAGGACGGGCTTGTCTTCATCAGCGACTCACGCACCAACGCCGGCATCGATCAGATCTCCACGTTTACCAAGTTGTTCGTCTTCAGCGTGCCGGGCGAGCGGCTGATCGTGCTGCAGACCGCCGGCAACCTGGCGACCTCGCAGTCGGTGATCAACCTGCTGCAGCAACGCACCCAGGGCAACGGCCCCCACCTGCTGAACGTTGCCACGCTGTACGATGCAACGGTGCTGGTCGCCGACACCCTGCGCGAGGTGGTCAAAAGAGACCGCAGCAAGCTCACGGCCGATATCGACCTCAGCAGTTCATTCATCGTCGGCGGCCAGATAGCCGGCGGCCCCATGGCCATCTACAACGTGTATGCACAAGGCAATTTCTTCCAGGCCACGCCGGACACCCCGTTTCTGCAACTGGGTGAAAGCAAGTACGGCAGACCAATACTCGACCGTAACCTGGATTACCGCACGCCGCTCGATGAAGCGCTGCGCTGCGGCCTGATTTCGTTCGACTCCACCATCCGCAGCAACCTGTCGGTGGGCATGCCGCTGGACTTGCTGGTGTACCGCAATAACAGCCTGGAAAGCATGACGCGCAAGCGCATTACCAGCGACGATGCCTATTACCAGCAGATTCGCAGGCAGTGGAGCGACGGCTTGAAAACCCTGCTGGCCGAACTGCCAGCGCCGCCTTATGGCTGAACAAGCAAACGGTTCAGATCCATTGCCTGTACCGGCCCCTGCGCGGGCTGGCCCGCTTCCACAGGTACTGCGCAAGCCTTGAAGGCTGTGATGTCCTGTGCGAGCGGGCAAGCCCGCGCAGGGGCCGGACAGGCAACACCTCAGTAAAGCCAATGTGTAATGTTCGAGACTCCGTGGGTTATCCTGCCCCTTCCCCCTGTCACGAGACTGCTGCTGGCGGCCCACAGACTGCACTGCAGGTGAAATCATGATTCACGGAAAAACCCTGGAAGCCTGGCAACAAAGCCACCCGATCATCGCCGAGCTGGTTGCCCTGAAGCAGACCTGCTGGTTCAACCCTGGTATCGCCAAGGCTGCAGAAGCCCTGCACGATGTGGGCCTGACGGCTGCCGACGTGCAAGCGGCCAGCGCGCGGCTGCAGCGGTTCGCGCCTTACCTGGCCACTGTGTTCCCCGAAACAGCCGCTGCCGGCGGGGTCATCGAGTCGCCTGTCATCCCGCTGCCACGGCTGCGCCAGGTGCTTGTCGAAGAAGGATCACTGCAGAACGCAGGCAGCCTGTGGCTCAAGGCGGACAGTGACTTGCCAATCTCCGGTTCGATCAAGGCCCGGGGCGGTATCCATGAAGTGCTCAAGCACGCCGAAGACCTGGCCTTGGCGGCCGGCTTGATCACGCCAACGGATGACTACACCCAACTGGCGAGCGACCAGGCCCGCGCATTTTTCAGTCAGCATACGATCGCCGTGGGTTCGACCGGCAACCTGGGGCTGTCGATTGGCATCATGAGCGCAAAGCTGGGTTTCCAGGTGAGCGTGCACATGTCGTCCGACGCCCGGCAATGGAAGAAGGACAAGCTGCGGGCCAACGGCGTGACAGTGGTAGAACATGCGTGCGACTACAGCGTAGCGGTCGAGCAGGGTCGCCAGCAGGCGGCCTCAGACCCCAGTTGTTATTTTGTCGACGACGAAAACTCCCCACAGCTGTTTCTCGGCTATGCCGTCGCCGCCGAACGGTTGGCACGGCAACTCGACCAGGCTGGTATTCAGGTGAACGCAGACCATCCAATGTTCGTGTATCTGCCGTGCGGCGTAGGGGGCGGCCCGGGCGGTGTCGCATTCGGGCTGAAGCTGGTGTTCGGCGATGCGGTGCACTGCATCTTTGCCGAACCCACCCACTCCCCCTGCATGCTGCTGGGTGTCTATACCGGCCTGCATGATGAAACCAGCGTGCAGGACTTCGGCATCGACAACATCACCGCCGCAGACGGCCTGGCGGTCGGGCGCCCGTCGGGGTTTGTCGGCAAAGCCATGCAGCGGCTGATCGATGGTTACTACACCGTGACCGACGAAGAGCTGTACCGCTTGATGGTCATCGCCCATGAGCAGGACAAGGTCAAACTGGAGCCCTCTGCCCTGGCCGGCGTACCGGGTATGCTACGGGTGCTGCAAGCCGACGAGTACCTGGCCCGCCAACGCTTCACCCCAGCCCGGCTGCAACAGGCCACCCACCTCGTCTGGGGAACGGGGGGCAGCATGGTGCCGGAAGATGAGTTCAACGCCTATCTGGCCAAAGGGCGCAGCGAGCAGGCAAACGTGTAACCGAAGCGCCGGTTCGCAACGCCGTTGCAGTGCCTCAGGCCATCAGCAAGGAATGCCCGCCAGCGGCCACACAGGTGCTGGCGTCGCTTTGACCATATTGCGTTTTCGCGCCCACTGGGTCAGTGCGGCCATCAGGGCAAAGCCAAGCAGGATCATCACCGGATAGGCCAACAGCAACTCGGTCAACGAATACTTCCAGGCCAGTGGCCGACCGACGCCCAGCATCGCTGCATATAACCAGGAAACACCTGACAGTGCACCAGAAAACAGCGCAAACATCCGCACGCCTATATTCAGGTCAAGCAAAGAACCGGCCTTGAGCAAGGCAGGTAATACATAACGATGCAACAACATGCCATTAAAGGTCAGGAGCAAGACAATAATGACTTTTGCGTGAAGTTTGGGATTGGCGAAATAACTCATGCCCTTTTCAAGGTAATCGATACCAATGACCGCGGCACCGGTAAGCCACAAGAATATCAAGGCATTGGCAACGGACGCCTGCAATCGCGCCATGTGCTTACCGTCATGGCTGGCCTGTTGATGCCCCTTCAACAAGTCCCTGACCATCTCGGCATCGCTGGTAAATACCAGGCCGATGGCGATACAACAGGCCAGTAAATGAACATAAATGACCGACAACCGCACCAGTTCCATGGATTCTTTCTGCCCGAACAGGCTAATAATTGTATTAAACTCCACGTCGAATTCTCCACGTAATGCATCAGCGCTAGATGGCCTTGCAACAAACATGCGTACGACTTGATCGCACTAGAAAGACCAAATTCATATCGTTAATTGAAACATCGAATGGTTACTCAATTGCACACAGTGGCTCAACCGTTGAGCCTCGGTTGGGCATGGCGTTACTCCATCGTCAGAGGTAAAAAAGCCCCGTGTGCATCCCTGCGATTCAGATCAAGTTGAACGTCCATTACGTTCTGGGGAGAGGTGCGAAGTGCGCTGCTTGAAGAACACACTTGCTGGCAAATATGAGCGACCCACTGGCAAATCGTTCATTTCTTGAGCAAAAGCACCGACCAGCGGTATTTAAAGCCGTATTAGTTAGTTTACTAACTGCTTGCAAGCTGACCGATTGGTAAGTTTTAAAGACCCGTGGATCCAAACTCCGCGACAGGCCATTTAAGTGCTCTATTTCGCTGAATGGTGAACGACTACCCAGTCAATGCACCAGGAGCAACTGGCTCAATACCGCCCGCAGTTTCCCGGGTTTCACAGGTTTGTTCAGTAGCGGCGCCCCTAGCTTCTGCAAGCCACGCCGGCACTGATCGCTGCGGTCTGCGGTAATGATCACTGCCGGTATGGCAGTCGCAAAATGCTCACGCAGGTTCCTCACCACCTCGCAACCCACCACGCCATGGTCCAGGTGGTAGTCAGCCAGGATCAGTTCCGGGGCTCGCCCCTGCAACGCCAGCAAGGCGCTCTCCTGGTCGGTCGCCGTGACCACTTCGCACCCCCACTGCCCCAACAGCGCGCCCATGCTCTCGAGTATGCTCACTTCGTTGTCCAGCACCAGCAGGCGGCGGCCCGGTAGCGGATTACCGGCGCTGGGCAGCGGCACAGCCTGATGAACAGCCAGCGGCACTTCTTTGCCAAGAGGTACCTCGATGCTGAACACCGAGCCACGCCCCGGCCACGAGCGCACTTCGATCCGGTAACCGAGAATCTTGGCGATCCGTTCAACGATGGCCAGCCCCAGGCCGACACCCTTGCGATCGGCAGCGCGACCAACGTCCAGTTGGTTGAACTCGAGAAAAATGGCCTGCAGCCGATCCTGCGCGATGCCTCGCCCGGTATCCCACACCTCCAGCCGCAACTGGCCGCCGCGGCGCCTCGCCCCGAGCAGGATCCGCCCCTCGTCGGTGTACCGGCAAGCGTTGCTGAGGAAGTTGCGCAGAATGCGCGTCAGCAGCCGCAAGTCAGTGCTGATGGCGTAATCGGCTATGCGTGCATGCAGCTTCAGGCCTGCTGCATCGGCCACCGAGCTGAACTCCGAGACCAGCGGCGCGAACACCTCGTCCAGGCGGTACACAGCCACGTCCGGCTTGACGGCAGCCTGGTCGAGCCGGGAAATGTCCAGCAGGTCGGTCAGCAGGTCTTCCGCGCCCTCCAGGGCCTGGTGGGTACGCTCCACCAGCACATGCTCGGCCTCTGGTAATGGCCGCTCGCGCAAGGTCGAGATCAGCAAGCGCGCGGCGTTCAACGGCTGCAGCAGGTCATGGCTGGCGGCAGCGAGGTATTTGTCCTTGCTGCGGTTGGCGGCTTCGGCGGCATCACGCGCCTCCAGCAATTCATCGGTACGCGCAGCGACCCGTTGCTCCAGTTCGTCATTGAGCTGTTGCAGGCGTTGCTGGGCCAGCTTGCGTTCGGTGATGTCGGCAACGAACCCCTCCACCAGCCCTTCATGGCCGGGTTTTAGCAGCAGGTTCATCAGCACATCGAGATGGCTGCCGTCCTTGCGCCGCAAACGGGTTTCGTAGCCGTGCAGGCTGTGATCACGGGCGAGCACCGCCGTGATCGCCTGCAACTCCTCGGCACCGCCATCAAACAGGTTGGTGGCCAGGTCAGTCAGGGAAAAAAGCACCGCTTGCGGGTCGTCGTAGCCAAGCATGCGGGCCAGCGCCGGGTTGGCGGCACGCATGCCGTCCTGAAGGCTGGCCTGGAAAATCCCGTGCACGGCGTTTTCGAACAGCCATTTGTAACGGTTGCGCTCGGCTTCCAGTTCGTCCAGGCGGGCAGACAGCTCCGGGTAATGGCTTTTGCGCGCCGAGTGGTCACCCAGCCCCAGCAGCCCGGCCAGCGCCCGCTGCTGCTCGTCAGAGGGCCTCGCCATAGACCACCTCGACATCACGCTGGCTCGACGCACGGGGGTTGGTGAGGATGCACGGATCGTCCATCGCGTGTTGCGACAGGAACGGGATATCGGACGTGCGCACCCCATGCAGGCCCAGGGTTTCATGGAAGCCAATGGCATGCTTCAGGGCAGTCAAGTGCTCCACCAGGCGCCCACAGATCTGCCGTTGATTAAGACCGCGGCAGTCGATCCCGAACACCTCGGCGATCACCTTGAAACGCTCCGGCGCCGAGCTGTAGTTGAACGCCACCACGTGCTCCACCAGCACCGCGTTGCACAAGCCATGGGGCAAGTCGAGGAAACCGCCCAGGCTGTGCGACATGGCGTGCACTGCGCCCAGGATCGCATTGGAAAACGCCAGCCCCGCCTGCATGCTGCCGAGCATGATCTTCTCGCGCAGCGCAATATCGGTGGGGTTGGCGATCATCTCCACCAGGTTGCCATTGATCAGGCGCATGGCTTCCAGCGCATGGGGGTCGGTCAGCGGCCCGTGGCCGGTAGACACGAAGGCCTCGATGGCATGCACCAACGCATCGATGCCGGTGCAGGCCGACAGGAACGGGTCCATGCTCAGGGTGGTCTGCGGGTCGATCAGCGACACGTCCGGCACCACCGCCTTGCTGACGATGGAGAACTTCATGCGTTCCTGCTGGTTGGAAATGATCACGAACTGCGACACGTCCGCCGAGGTGCCGGCGGTGGTCGGGATCAGGATCAGCGGCGGGCTGGGCACGCGGATCATGTCCACGCCTTCGAATTCGAGGATGCTGCGCCCATGGGCCACCACGATACCGATGGCCTTGCCGCAATCCATCGGGCTGCCGCCGCCAACGGCGACGATCACGTCACAGTGGTTCTGCCGATAGATTTCGGCGCCGAGCATCACCTCTTCGACCCGCGGGTTGGGTGACACGGCGGTGTACAGGCAGTAGTCGATGCCCTGGGCCTGCAGGCTGGCCTCCACATCCGCCACCCAGCCAGCGGCGATCACGCCAGGGTCGCTGACCACCAGTACCTTGCGCGCACCGAAGGTTTTGGCGTAGTTGGCCACGTTGTGCCGGCAGCCGGCACCAAAGATGATTTCAGGCGATACGAACTTGCGAAGGGGGCTGAAACTCTGGCTCATCGGTAAGCCTGTTCTTATTGTTCTGGAAGATAAACGCCAGCGTAAAGCATCCCACCACGAAAGCAACCAGACCAAAGCGGGGCTACCGGTCATTCTATCCAGGATTTGGCGCGGGCCACCTCCAGAAATGCCAGCACGTCCTCTTCGAGCCGCGGTACATCGGGGAAGCGTTGTGCCAGGCGGTCGATGACCGTTGCCACGGTACTGTGGCCGTCCAGCAGCGCCAGGACCCAGCCGGCACTGGCATTGAGCTCGATGATGCCCCCGGCGTACAACAGCACGTGGCAAGCCTTCTGTGGCTCCCAGTCCAGGCGCAAGCCGCGCCCCAAGGCAAGGGCTTGCTGGCGATCTATCAGGTTCACAGGCGCATGCTCCAGGAGGATCCGGCCACCGTGGCGATGGCCGGGCCGTCATCAACGGTTGGCGAAATACATCGTCACTTCGAAGCCAATGCGCAGGTCGGTATAGGCGGGTTTAGTCCACATAGGGCAAGTCCTCTTCTTGTGCCGGAGGATTCCGGTAGAAGCATTAATGCACGGGGGCGGACTGGACCGAATGCTACTTTGGAACGAGCTGGCGGGGTGCGTTGGTACGGGTAGGCCATGCATGTGCCGGCCCTTTTGCGGACTCGCCCGCCCCCACAGGTTCTTCACTGGTTCTGGAACCAACGGTGAACCTGTGGGAGCGGGCGAGCCCGCGAAGGCCGCGACGCGGTTTAGAAGAAGCCCAGCGGATTGATGTCGTAGCTCACCAGCAGGTTCTTGGTCTGCTGATAGTGGTCGAGCATCATCTTGTGGGTTTCGCGGCCAACACCGGACTTCTTGTACCCCCCGAACGCCGCATGCGCCGGGTACAGGTGGTAGCAGTTGGTCCACACTCGCCCGGCCTTGATCCCGCGTCCCATGCGATAGGCGCGGTTGATGTCGCGCGTCCACAGGCCGGCGCCCAGGCCGAATTCACTGTCGTTGGCGATCGCCAGCGCTTCGGCTTCGTCCTTGAAGGTGGTCACGCCCACCACCGGCCCGAAGATTTCTTCCTGGAACACGCGCATCTTGTTATTGCCCTTGAGCAGGGTTGGCTGAATGTAGTAACCGCTGGCCAGGTCACCCAGTAGCCGCTCGGCACCACCGCCGGTGAGCAACTGCGCGCCCTCCTCCCGGGCAATTTCCAGGTACGAAAGGATCTTGTCGTACTGTTGCTCGGATGCCTGGGCACCCACCATGGTTTCGGTATCCAGCGGGTTGCCGCGGGTGATCTTGGCGATCTTCTTCATCACCTCGGCCATGAACGGTTCGTAGATCGACTCTTGGATCAGCGCCCGTGACGGGCAGGTACACACCTCGCCCTGGTTGAAGAACGCCAGCACCAGGCCTTCGGCAGCCTTCTCGATGAACGCCGGCTCGGCCTGCATGATGTCTTCGAAGAAGATGTTCGGCGACTTGCCACCCAGCTCGACGGTGGACGGGATGATGTTCTCGGCCGCGCACTTCATGATGTGCGAGCCCACCGGGGTGGACCCGGTGAAAGCGATCTTGGCGATGCGCTTGCTGGTGGCCAGCGCCTCGCCGGCCTCACGGCCAAAGCCCTGGACGATGTTCAGTACACCTGCAGGCAACAGGTCGGCGATCAGCTCGGCAAAGACGGTAATCGACAGGGGCGTCTGCTCCGCGGGCTTGAGCACCACGCAGTTGCCAGCGGCCAAGGCCGGGGCGAGCTTCCAGGCGGCCATCAGCAGCGGGAAGTTCCACGGGATGATCTGCCCCACCACACCCAGCGGCTCGTGGATGTGATAAGCCACGGTGCCTTCGTTGATCTCGCCTACGCCACCCTCCTGGGCGCGGATGCAACCGGCAAAATAGCGAAAGTGGTCCGCTGCCAGCGGCACGTCGGCATTCAAGGTTTCGCGTACGGCCTTGCCGTTGTCCCAGCTTTCGGTAACCGCCAGCACTTCCAGGTTCTGTTCGATGCGGTCGGCAATTTTGAGCAGTACCAGGGCGCGGTCTTGCACCGAGGTCTTGCCCCAGGCTTCGGCGGCGGCATGCGCGGCGTCCAGGGCCCGGTCGACGTCCTGGGCCGTAGAGCGCGGGAATTCGGCAATCGGCTGGCCATTGACCGGCGAGCTGTTGGTGAAGTACTGGCCCGCCAACGGCTGCACGAACTCGCCACCGATGAAGTTGCCATAACGGGGTTTGAAGGATACGACGGCGCCTGGAGTTCCGGGTTGTGCGTAGATCATGCTGAGCCTCTGCGGGTCGGTGCCTGTCCCACGACAGGCGATGCGCCGATGGTAACAAGCCCGCGTGCCGGGCGAATGCATCGTTGGCAGCGGGGCTCTCGTCATTTGGTAGTAGGCTCTGTACGAAAAGTCTTGAGACGCAGGTCAGGCAAGGCGAAAACAGCCGAGGAACGGCCGGGGTCGCGCCCGACTGTACTGGAGTACATGAGCACTCCGAGGCGGTTTTCAACGCAGCATGAACAAGTATCAAGGCTTTTCGTCAGAGCCTAGGGCCGCTTGCTACCGATCAGCGGCAGCAAGCGGCAGTAGGCAGGCGTTAGGGCTTGGTGCTCGCGGTTTGCTGCAACTGCTTGGGCAACTTGAAGGTCCAGAGCATGCCGCCCTGGTTGAAGTCCTTGACCCGTTTGGCCACTTCGCCACCCCACAGCGGCACCGCACCGCCCCAGCCGGAGACCACCGAAACGTACTGCTCGCCGTCCATTTCCCAGGTGACGGGCGAGCCAAGCACGCCTGAGCCGGTCTGGAATTCCCAGACCTTGTCGCCGGTCTTGGCATTGAATGCCTGCAGGAAGCCCTCTGGCGTGCCCGTGAACACCAGGTTGCCCTTGGTGGTCAGCACGCCGCCCCACAGCGGCGCGTAGTTCTTGTGGCGCCACACTTCCTTGCCGCTGATCGGGTCGATGGCACGCAGCACGCCGATGTAGTCTTCGTTGAGCGGCTTGATGGTGAAGCCGGCACCGAGGAACGCCGCGCCCTTCTTGTAGGCGATGCCTTCGTTCCAGATGTCCATGCCCCACTCGTTGGACGGCACGTAGAACAGCCCTGTGTCCTTGTTGTAGGCCATCGGCATCCAGTTCTTGGCGCCGAGGAAGGCCGGGGCGACGAACACCGAGCTGCCCTTGGCCTCGCTGCCGGGTGCGCCCGGGCGGCTTGCGTCGTTGTAGATCGGCCGGCCGTCCTTGTCCAGGCCCGTGGCCCAGGTGATCTTGTCAACGAACGGGAAGCCGCGGATGAACTTGCCGTTGGTACGATCGAGCACGTAGAAGAAACCGTTGCGGTCGGCCGTGGCGGCAGCCTTGACCTCCTTGCCGCCGTCCTTGTAGTTGAACGAGATCAGCTCGTTGACGCCGTCGAAGTCCCAGCCGTCATGCGGCGTGCTTTGGAAGTGCCATTTGATGGTGCCGTCGTCCGGGTTCAGCGCCAGGCGTGAGGAAGAGTACAGGTTGTCACCGGGGCGCAGGTGCGAGTTCCACGGTGCCGGGTTGCCGGTACCGAACAGGATCAGGTTGGTTTCAGGGTCGTAGTAACCGCCCAGCCAAGGCGCAGCGCCGCCGGTCTTCCACAGGTCGCCAGGCCAGGTCTTGCCCGCCTCACCGCCGGAAATGCCGTTCTCGATCGCCTTGCCGTCCTTGTACACATAGCCCATGTGCCCTTCCACGGTGGGGCGCATCCACAGCAGCTCGCCGTTCTCCGGGTTGTACGCCTGGATCTTGCCCACCACGCCGAACTCGCCGCCGGCAACGCCTGTAATCAGCTTGCCATTGACGATCATCGGCGCGGCACTGATGGAGTAGCCTTCTTTGTGGTCGGCAACCTTCTTGCTCCAGACCACCTTGCCGGTGTCCTTGTTCAGGGCCACCAGCTTGGCGTCCAGCGTGCCGAAGAACACCAGGTTGCCGTAAAGCGCGACGCCGCGGTTGATCACGTCGCAGCAAGGGCGAATGTCATCCGGCAGACGTGCATCGTATTGCCACAGTTTCTTGCCGGTGCGGGCGTCCACGGCGAACACCCGCGAGTAGGAGCCGGTCAGGTACATCACCCCGTCCTTGATCAGCGGCTGGGCCTGCTGGCCGCGCTGCTTCTCGCCGCCAAAGGAGAACGCCCAGACCGGGCGCAGTTCCTTGACGTTATTGACATTGAGCATATCCAGCGGGCTGTAGCGCTGGCCCTGCACGCCCAGGCCATTGGTCACGATCTGCTGGGGGTTCTTCGGGTCCTGGAGGATGTCTTCATTGCTGACAGCGGCGTGAGCCGCGCCGGCAAGCAGCATGGCGCTGAGCACCAGGCTCACGGCGAACAAGGGGCGACGTGGGGATCGGGTCATGACGGCTACCTTTGGTTTTTTTGTTGTGCCCGGGAAAATTTCCCGGTGTGCCGGGAATTCTTGGTCCCGACCCGATTGCCAACAATTGCCCGCAGTGCGGAGTTTTCTAGTTCCTTGGTAGGGGCCTGAGCGATGGGTGGGTGCAGACACAGAGCGCTGTGTGGGCGGCACGGGGGCTGACAGGCACAAACAATGTCAAGGCAAGCGCCGTAACTGCTGGCGCTCGTAACGCGGGTACAGGTGGCTGACACTGCGGATCAGCTCATAACGCGTCAGGCTGATCCCGGCAAACCGTTCGGGAATGGGGCTGCGGATCATCTCGGCCATGTCGTCACCGCGCGCCGCGCCATCACGCATCAGGCCATCGAGCCAGCCCAGGTAGTCACGCATCTGCACGAACGGCTGCGCATCACCGGCCAACGGGCCATGCCCGGGTACAAGCTGTTTCCAAGGCAGTGCCTGCAGGGTATCCAGGTCCTTGAGCCACACGTCCAGCCCCGGGCTGTTGGGCGTGGTCAGGGCGCGTTCGTAGAACACCAGATCGCCGGCAAACAGCACGCCGGTCTTTTCATCGAAAATCGCCAGGTCGGCACCCGTATGCCCGCCCAGCCCCAGCAACCTCAGGCGGTGCCCACCCACCTCATGCACACCCGGCTGCAACACCCGGGTCGGCAGTACCACCTCGGTACCGCGCATCCAGTCGCCGACCAGGCGATACATGTTCTCGGCCATGGCATCGCCCTGCAGGCGCAGCAGGTCGCGGGTGCCGGCCAGGGCACCGATCGGCACATCGGCGAAGGCCTGGTTGCCCAGTACATGGTCAGGATGATGATGGGTCAGCAACACTTCCACTACCGGCTTGTCGGTGAGGGTGGCAATTGCCTTGCGCAACGCCTCGCCATAGCCCTTCGACGGCCCGCTGTCGATCACCACCACACCGCTGTCGGTGACGATGAACGCGGTGTTGACCACATTGCCGCCATTGGCCTTGGCGAAATTGTCGGTGCTGCCTTCCAGCAACCAGGTGCCCTCGGCGATCTGCCGCGGTGTGAGCCGGTACGCCAGATCAGCCTGGGCTGGCAGCCCCAGGCACAGCAGCAACAGCAGGATCCAACGCATGACAGTGCCTCGGGTCAGGGGGGGGAATCAGACAACGCGCTCAGGGCAGCGCCGCCTCGAACTGGTTGCCGCTGTTGTCCCGCAACAGCAGCCGGGTTGGACCAGGGCCCTGAATGTCAAAGCCAAGGTTGGGGTTTTCGCTGACCGCCGGGTACAGCTCCAGGCTGGCCAGGCGCTGGCCATCTGCACCTTGCAACTCGGCATGGTTGAGAAAGAATTCAGGAATGCCGCTGACCAGGCCGTTATCCATCGGGTGGGCCACCTGCAGGCGCAGGCGGCTGCTGTCACCACGCGGGTAGCGCCCGCCCAGCACCTCACCGAGGTGCTCCTCCCAGCCGGGCTGGGTGCGCACCACGCTGGGTGCGGTACAACCGCCGCCGGCAGCATCGATCAGAGTCGAACCGACGTGCCACAGGCCATCGCGTGTCAGTACGGCGGCGCGCAACGGTGTGGCCTGTTCGATGCGGATGCGGATCGACAACCAGGGCAACACGCGCTCGCCGGGCTGAAAGTCGACGATGCGCGGCAGAGGGTTCAGCTCTGCCCAGGCGATTATCCGCACCACCTCGCCCGTGAACGCCCGGGCGTCGATCTCCAGCGGCACCTGCCGTGCATCCTCGGCAAAGGGCGGCGCCAGAAGCTTCACACGGTCATCGAACACGAACGCTGCCTGGCCCAGCAACTGCTTATGGTAGAAGTCCCACATCACGGAAGGCACCGGGTCTGTGTGGGTGCCTTGTGTCGCTGCCTGGGCGGCCCAAGGCATCCAGCAGGCCAGCAGGAAAGTTGCTCGCCAGTTCATGGCCACTCCTATTGATACATCTCCGGGACCTCGTAACGCAGGCCGTATGCGGCATACATCGCCTTGAGCCGGCCATCGCGAATCATCGCCTCCATGGCCTCCTCCACCGCGTAGGCCAGCTGCCGGTTGCTTTCATGCACGGCCATGCCGATTTCCCAAGCCTGTTTGCCGAGGTTCGGGTAGGCGTTCTCTGCCAAGGCCAGTTGCGCATCGGCAGCCTGGTGCAACTGCCAGTCAACCTCGCCGCGCATCGCCATCACAGCGTCTACCTGGCCGGCCTGCATCGCAGCAAATGCCTGCTGCACGCTGGGGTAATGGTGGGTCCTGGCGCTGAGCATGCCGTTGAACACCGACGTCAGGTAAAACGACGGCACGCTGTCCACCTCGACCCCGACAGGATGCTGCTGGAATACCGCGACACTGGCCACCGACGGCAGGCGACGGCGATCGTAGGCCACCTGCCAACGCTCCTCCTGATAGGGGCCGAACATCACCACCTGGGCGTTTTCCAGCTCACCGAACTCGTTGCGCCGCTGCGCGTAGGCGCGATCGTAAGGCACCCGCATCATCAGGTCGGCCAATTGCTGATGACGCAGCGGGCTGCCACGCCAGATGTAGTCGCGCAGGTCATCGTCGAGCTTTTCGCCGGGTGGCGCCCAGATAAGTTGCAGGCGCACACCCAAGGCCGTGGCCAGGGCCTGCGCCAGCTCCACATCGACCCCACGCGGCTGGCCGTGGTCCTGGAAACTGTAGGGGGCGAAATCCTTGTACACCGCTACCTTGAGCTCTCCGGCAGCGATGATCGCGTCATAGTTGCGCACTTGCGCCTGGGCCGCCGCGCAACACAGCAGCAGGCCACTCAACAGCACCGCCCACAGACGCATGGCCGTCACTCCTCGACGTGCACGCTGTCGAGGTAGGTGCGCACCGCCCACAGGGCTTCCTGACTGAGGTAATCGGCCATCTTCGGCATGTACACGCGTCCGTCGCGAACCGCGCCGTGGCGTACCCGCTCGACGAACCATTCATCGCCAGCATCACCTGCATCGAGCATGCGCAAGTCAGGGGCGATACCACCAGACTTGGCCTCCAGGCCATGACAGGCGGCGCAGTTCTGGTTGTAGGCCGAGGCGCCGATTTCCACGGCCTTGTCGTGCTCGGGTGAGCTGCGGTACGGGTTGACCGCCGCCCAGCCGTCGTCGTCCAGGCTCACGCCAGCGTCCTTGATCGGGGTCAGGCCCTTGGTCTCCACTGCCTGGGGCACCACGTTGCCATGGGCCCAGGCTGTACCGGTCAGCACAGTTGCGGCCAGCAACCCAGCAGCAAGCAACACATTGCATTTTGTTGTCATTGTTATGCCCTCACCATTGCACACAAGGCCTCAACCACAGAGGCCGTGCCGCCATCTTAGAAACACCCTGCGGGCGACCGAATGCTGCTTTGGTGGCCGGGCCGTCATCCCTTGGTAGTAGGGCTTGTGGCGAAGGGCCAATTGAGGTGCCGTACGGGAACTATTCCCGGCAAGGGCGGGACTTTTTCCGTATCCCGCGATAGCCGCTGCGCCCCACCCTGTGCAGGCCAAAACCTCCACTGGGAACTGCAACCATGACAATAAGATCGCTACCCGCCCTTTCCCCGCTGGCCCTGAGCGTGCGCGTCCTGCTGATGGCCGGTAGCCTGGCCTTGGGCAATGTGGCAACAGCGGCCAGCACACCCGCTGCACCTGCCGGCAAGAACGTCACCTGGGAAGACATCGCCAATGACCACCTGACCACGCAGGACGTGCTGCAGTACGGCATGGGCACCAATGCCCAGCGCTGGAGCCCGCTGGCCCAGGTCAATGACCAGAACGTGTTCAAGCTGACCCCGGCCTGGTCCTACTCCTTCGGCGACGAGAAGCAGCGCGGCCAGGAATCCCAGGCCATCGTCAGCGATGGCGTGGTCTACGTCACCGGCTCGTACTCGCGGGTATTCGCCCTCGATGCCAAGACCGGCAAACGCCTGTGGACCTACAGCCACCGCCTGCCCGACAACATTCGTCCCTGCTGCGACGTGGTTAACCGCGGGGCGGCGATCTACGGCGACAAGATCTACTTCGGCACCCTCGACGCGCGGGTCATCGCCCTCGACAAGCGCACCGGCAAGGTGGTGTGGAACAAGAAGTTCGGCGACCACAGCGCCGGCTACACCATGACCGGTGCGCCAGTGCTGATCAAGGACAAGACCAGCGGCAAGGTGCTGCTGATCCACGGCAGCTCCGGCGATGAATTCGGCGTGGTCGGCCAGCTGTTCGCGCGCGACCCGGACACCGGCGAAGAAGTGTGGATGCGGCCCTTCGTCGAGGGCCACATGGGCCGCCTGAACGGCAAGGACAGCACCCCGACCGGTGACGTCAAAGCGCCGTCCTGGCCAGACGACCCTACCACCGAAACCGGCAAGGTCGAAGCCTGGAGCCACGGCGGCGGTGCCCCTTGGCAAAGCGCCAGCTTCGACCCCGAAACGAACACCATCATTGTTGGCGCTGGCAACCCCGGGCCGTGGAATACCTGGGCGCGCACGTCGAAGGACGGCAACCCGCATGACTTCGACAGCCTGTACACCTCCGGCCAGGTCGGCGTCGACCCGAGTACCGGCGAAGTCAAGTGGTTCTATCAGCACACCCCCAACGATGCCTGGGACTTCTCCGGCAACAACGAACTGGTGCTGTTCGACTACAAAGGCAAGGACGGCAAGGTGGTCAAGGCCACCGGCCACGCTGACCGCAACGGCTTCTTCTATGTGGTTGACCGCAACAACGGCAAGCTGCAGAACGCCTTCCCCTTCGTCGACAACATCACCTGGGCCAGCCATATCGACCTGAAGACCGGGCGCCCGGTGGAAAACCCCGGCCAACGCCCGGCCAAGCCGCTGCCGGGTGAAACCAAGGGCAAGCCGGTGGAAGTCTCGCCACCGTTCCTGGGCGGCAAGAACTGGAACCCCATGGCCTACAGCCAGGACACCGGGCTGTTCTACATCCCCGGCAACCAGTGGAAAGAGGAATACTGGACCGAGGAAGTGAACTACAAGAAGGGCTCGGCTTACCTGGGCATGGGCTTCCGCATCAAGCGCATGTACGACGACCACGTCGGCACGTTGCGCGCCATGGACCCGACCACCGGCAAGCTGGTCTGGGAACACAAGGAACACCTGCCGCTATGGGCCGGTGTGCTGGCGACCAAGGGCAACCTGGTGTTCACCGGCACGGGCGACGGCTTCTTCAAGGCCTTCGACGCCAAGACGGGCAAAGAGCTGTGGAAGTTCCAGACCGGCAGCGGCATTGTCTCGCCGCCCATCACCTGGGAGCAGGACGGCGAGCAGTACATCGGCGTGACCGTGGGCTACGGCGGTGCGGTACCGCTGTGGGGCGGCGACATGGCCGAGCTGACCAAACCGGTGGCTCAGGGTGGTTCGTTCTGGGTGTTCAAGATCCCGAGCTGGGACAACAAGACTGCACAGCGTTGACCTGCAGCGGGGAGCGGCTTGCGCCCCTCCCCGCTTCTGCCCTTCTCCTGCCCAGAGGCTTTCGCCATGAATTACTTGCCCTTTACCTTGCTGCTGGCGCTATCCCCCGCCCTGGCAGCGAACGCCGACGACGCCGGCAACGATGCCCCCTTGACCATCAACGGCTGCGTGATTGCCGAAGCCAGCCAGTGCCCCGGGGCCAACCTGCGCGGCGCCAACCTGGCCAACCAGGACCTGCGCAAGATGAACCTGGCCGGTGCCGACCTGCGCGATGCCGACCTGCGCCATGCCCAACTGGACCTGGCAAACCTGGAGAAAGCACGCCTGCAAGGTGCCAACCTGACTCGCGCCAGCCTGCAACAGAGCAATCTGCGCCTGGCCGACCTGAGCAACAGCAGGCTGGTGGCCATTCAAGGCTGGGGCTTGTTCGCCCAGGGCGCACAGTTTGAAAAGGCCGACCTGCGTGCAGCCTACCTGCAGTTCGCCAGGCTGTCCGGGGCAAAGCTGCAGCGGGCCAACTTGCAGGCGGCGGACCTGGAGATGGCCTGGTTGAGCAAGGCTGACCTGCAAGAGGCCAACCTGGGCGATGCCAACCTGCAGGAGGCCAAGTTTGGCCAGAGCAACCTGGCACGCGCCGATTTGCGCGGGGCGCGGCAGCATTACGGGAATTTTCAGGAGGCCAACATGGAGGGGTGCAAGGGGTGCCCTGAAACCTGGGACAAATGAGGGCCTGTAGGAGCGGGTTCACCCGCGAAAGGGCCGGGCCTGCTGGCCAATCTCCACCCGCCGTTCACCGTTGCCGCCGCCACCGTATTCGCGGGCAAACCCGCTCCTACGCCTGATTGAGCTGCGCCCCGGATGTTGGACACATTCCGTTGTGCGCGGTGGGCTGCGACGCAGCCCCAACAGGTGCAATGAAATACCTCACCCCGCCACCCGCACCACCCCCAGGTCAATCCCCAGATGCACCAGCTCGGCATGCGAACTGACCTGCAACTTGCTCTTGAGCAAGGTCAGGTGGTTGGACACGGTCTTGGCACTGATACACAGCTGCTCGGCAATCACCCGCGCAGGGGTACCCTTGGCCAGCATCGTGAATATCTCCAGTTCGCGCTGGGTCATGCGCTGCAACCGCGGGTCATTGGTGCTTTGCTGCGACATGCAAGCCAGCTGGGTGGCCAGGGGCTGCTCGATGTAGGCATGCCCGGCCAACACCCGCTGCACCGCCTCGATCAGCACCTCGGGCGCCGAGTTCTTGGTCAGGTAGCCCGAAGCCCCCGCATCCAGTGCCTGACGCACCAGCGGCAGCTCGTCGTGCATGCTGAAAAACAGCACCCGCAACTGCGGCAGACGCTGGCGCAGGCGACGGGTGGTTTCCAGGCCACTGATACCGGGCAGGCCAAAGTCCATGATCACCAGGTTGGGCACCTGCTCCTGGACCCTGGCCAGCGCCTCTTCACCACTGGCAGCTTCGCGCACCTGCACCAATGGCAGCACCGCCCGCAGCAGGCTGGCGTAGCCCTGGCGGACCACGGCGTGGTCATCGACCAACACGATATTCATCACACCTCCTCGGGAATGTTAAGGGCCAGCGCCCAGCCACCGCCCGGGCGGCTGAAAATGCGTAACTCGCCCCCAAGGCTGCGGGCGCGCTCGGTCATCGAGTGCAGGCCTACCCCTGGGCGCTGCGGCTGGTGGGCGCCGCAGCCGTTGTCGCGAATGAACAGGCGCAAGCCCTTGGTACTGCGCTGCAGGCGTACCCGCACCTGGCTGGCACCGGCATGCCGGGCGACGTTGGTCAGCGCCTCCTGCAACAAGCGGTACAAATGCGTTCTGCTCGGCCCAGTCAGCGCCGGCAAGTGCTCGCCAACCCGCAGCCGGCATTCGATACCCTGGCTGGCCTGCCACTGGCCCACCAACAGCCCGAAGGCCTCGGCCAGCGGCATGTAGTGCAGCGCCACCGGATACAAGTTGTGCACCAGCGCGCGAAAACCTTGCTGCAGGCGCTCGCAATTGAGTTCAAGGGCGTGCGCCGTCTGCGTCACCACTTCAGGCTGTTCGGCCACCATACGCAGCAGGCATAGCTGGGCACGCATGCCTGCCAGGTATTGCCCCAGATCATCGTGCAGGGTCTGCGCCAGCTGGGTACGCTCCTGCTCCTGCACTGCCAGCAGGGTCTGGGTCAGTTGGGCATTGTCGGCCTGGGCCTGCTCCAGGGTTGCGGCCATGCGGTTGAAGTGTTTGGCCAGTTGGCGCGCTTCCGGCAGGCCGGCTTCGCGCAGGCGTGCCGTCAATTGCCCGCCCGAGACCTGGTGCAAGGCGCCCAGCAGCTCATCCAGCAGACCCATGGCCCGCCGCACCGCCCAGCGGATGGTCAACAAGCTCAGCAACAACGCCAGGCCACAAACGCCAAGCAGTTGTTGCAGGGAGTCCCAGACTTCATCGATTTCATCCCGCGCATCCACGGCAATCAACACGCGGCGGCCATCACTCAAGTCCAGCAGCCGGCTGCTGTGGTAGCGCTCGCCGAATAACTGGCGGCCCAGCCAGGCATCCATACCGGCCTCCTGCGGCAGCCTTGGCACCTCACCCGGTGCCAGCCAGTGCACCCGCACATGGCGCAGGCTCTTGGTCAGGCCGGGCTGCAGGTTTGCCGGGTCGCGTTCGGCGGTGTCGCCCAGGTACGCCACCACGGCTTCGGCTGACTGCAACTCACGCTCGACGTCGGCCACCGCCTGGTGCAACAGCACCCCGGCACAAGCCAGCGTGACCAAGGCGAAGCATAACGTGACCCAGAGGTTGACTCGCCACAGGGCCGACAAGTTGACAAGGCGCACAAGCGGTTCTCCTCAGGCCGTTGTGGACCATCGTAAAACTGCGGCCCCCGCACTGAATTACTACCTTGGTACCGGCCGAGCGCTACTTTCTGCATATTTCCCCCTCCCGGCGGGCTTCCTATGCTGGCGCCATCTGCCGTGGAGTGTGTTATGCGCCAGCCTGCCCACCTTGCCTTGACCTGCCTGCTGGCCTTGGCCGCAACACTGGCTACCCCCCTGGCGCCCGCCGCTCAGGGCCAGGCCGCAGCCCCGCTGCACATACGCATCGGCTACCTGGGCTATCGCCCCGCCTCTGGCCCGCTGCTGTCCAATGTCATCCCCGAACCCGGCGATGCCGGGCTACAAGGCGCCGAACTGGCCATTGTCGACAGCAACAGCACCGGGCGTTTCCTGAAGCAGCAATTTCAGCTGACCAGCGCCAACGTCGACAGCCCCGAGGCCCTGCTGCAAGCCGCCAGGGCCCAGCATGACCAAGGCCTGCGCCTGTTCGTGGTGAATGCCCCGGCCGCCAGCCTGCGCGCGCTGTCTGCCGCCCTGCCCGACAGCCTGTTGTTCAACGCCGGCAGCCCCGAGGACAGCCTGCGCAGCAGCCAGTGCCTGGGCAATGTCCTGCACAGCCTGCCGAGCCGGGCCATGCTGGCAGATGCCTTGGCGCAGTTCCTGGTACTGCGCAAATGGCAACGGGCACTGCTGGTGGTCGGCCAGACCCCGGACGACCAGGCGTACGCCGCTGCCCTACGCCGGTCGGTGAAGCGTTTTGGCGTGCAACTGGTCGCGGAAAAAACCTGGACCTTCGATAACGACCAGCGCCGCAGCGCCCAGGCCGACATGCCGTTGTTCACCCAGACTGCCGAATACGACGTGGTGCTGGTGGCCGACGAGCGCGGTGACTTCGGCGAGTACCTGCCCTACCAGACGTGGTATCCGCGCCCGGTGGCCGGTACCCAGGGCCTGACCCCCACGGGTTGGCACAAGACGGTGGAAACCTTCGGGGCGGCGCAGTTGCAAAAACGCTTCGAGGCCCAGGCCGGGCGCTGGATGAATGACCGTGACTTCGCCGCCTGGATGGCTGTACGCAGTGTCGCCAGTGCAGCCAGCAAGCTGCGCCTGGCCGAACCTCGCGCGCTGCAGCAGCTGCTGCTCAGCGAGCAGTTGCCGCTGGACGGTTTCAAGGGGCGCAAGCTCAGCTACCGCCCGTGGAACGGCGAACTGCGCCAGCCGATCCCGTTGGTTCAGCCCCGCGCCCTGGTCAGCACCTCGCCGCAGGAGGGCTTCCTGCATCCCTTCAACGAAATGGACAGCCTGGGCTACGACAAGCCCGAAGTGACGTGTAGCTACCCCTGACCCGACAACCACAACAATAAGGAATTCGCCATGCGCCGCCCCCTCTTCCACCGGGCCCTGATTTACCCCAGCCTGCTGTCGGGCGCCCTGGCGCTGGCCAGCAGTCACGCCATGGCTGCCACCGCCTGGGTCTCCAACGAGAAGGACAACAGCCTCAGCCTGATCGACATGCAAACGCTGGAAGTCACCGAAACCCTGCCGGTGGGCCAGCGCCCTCGTGGCTTGCTGCTGTCGCACGACAGCAAGCTGCTGTATATCTGCGCCAGCGATTCGGACCGGGTGCAGGTGATGGACGTGGCCACCCGCAAGATCATCAAGGAGCTGCCTTCCGGCAAGGACCCCGAGCAGTTCGCCCTGCACCCCAACGACCGCTGGCTGTATGTGTCCAACGAGGACGACGCGCTGGTGACCGTGATCGACACCGTCACCGACAAGGTACTCGGGCAGATCGACGTTGGCATCGAACCCGAAGGCATGGCGGTCAGCCCTGACGGCAAGTGGGCGGTCAACACCAGCGAGACCACCAACATGCTGCACTGGATCGACACCAGCACCCAGACCCTGGCCGACAGCACGCTGGTCGACCAGCGCCCGCGCTTCGTCGAGTTCAGCAAAGACGGTTCGCACCTGTGGGCCTCGGCAGAGATCGGCGGCACGGTGACCATACTCGACGTGGCCACGCGCCAGGTGCTGAAAACCCTGAACTTCCAGATCAAGGGCGTGCACCCGGACAAAGTCCAGCCAGTGGGTATCAAGCTCAGCGCCGATGGCAAGTACGCCTTTGTCGCCTTGGGCCCGGCCAACCACGTGGCGGTGGTCGATGCCAAGACCTTTGATGTGCTCGACTACCTGCTGGTCGGGCGGCGAGTCTGGCAGCTGGCATTCACCCCGGACCAGCGCCAGTTGCTGGCCACCAACGGTGTCAGCGGTGACGTTTCGGTCATTGATGCAAAGAACCTCAAAGTGCTCAAGTCGGTGAAGGTCGGGCGCTACCCCTGGGGTGTGGTGGTGACACCATGAACGCCCTCGATGTCAGTGACGTGAGCTTTGCCTATGGCCAGCGCGAGGCACTCAGGCAGGTCGGTTTCAGCCTGGCACCCGGGCGCTTCGCCGCGTTGCTGGGCCCCAATGGTGCCGGCAAGTCGACCCTGATCGCCCTGCTCACCCGCCTGTACGACCTGCAGTATGGCGACATCCGCGTGTGCGGCTGCTCGCTACGCAACGCTGCACGCCCGGCCTTGCGCCAGCTGGGCGTGGTGTTTCAGCAAAGCACCCTGGACCTGGACCTGAGCGTTGAGCAAAACCTGCGCTACCACGCCGCCTTGCATGGCCTGTCGCGGCGCCAGAGCAACCTGCGGGTCGAAGCCGAACTGGCCCGCCAAGGCCTTGGTGAACGCCGGCGCGATCGTGTGCGTGAACTGAACATCGGCCATCGGCGGCGGGTGGAAATTGCCCGCGCGCTGCTGCATGAACCGCGCCTGCTGCTGCTGGACGAAGCCAGCGTCGGCCTCGACCCGGCCAGCCGCCTGGCGCTTAACCAGCACCTGCGCCGGTTGTGCCGCGAGCAGCAGCTCAGTGTGCTGTGGGCCACTCACCTGCTGGACGAAGTGCAGCCCAGCGATGACCTGTTGATTCTGCATCAGGGGCGCCTGGTGGCCAGTGGCACCGCCGATGCGCTGAGCCTTGAGCACGGCGGTGACCTCGATAACGCCTTTGCCCGCTTGACCAACGCCCCCTCAGGAGCCAACGCCCGATGAACGCTTACTGGCAATGTTTCAACGGCATCATGCTGCGCGAGTGGCTGCGCTTCGTGCTGCAGCGTACACGCCTGCTCAGCGCGCTGGTGCGCCCGCTGCTGTGGTTGCTGGTATTCGCTGCCGGGTTTCGCGCAGCGCTGGGCATTGCCATCATCGAGCCCTACGACACCTACATCCCCTACGAGGTGTACATCATCCCCGGCCTGGCCTGCATGATTCTGCTGTTCAACGGCATGCAGGGCTCACTGTCGATGGTTTACGACCGCGAGATGGGCAGCATGCGCGTGTTGCTGACCAGCCCGCTGCCACGCCCATTCCTGCTGGGCAGCAAACTGCTGGCAACTTCGTTGATTTCCCTGCTGCAAGTCTATGCCTTCCTCGCCATCGCCTGGTTATACGGGGTACAGCCACCGGCTGCGGGCTTGCTGATGGCACTGCCAGCGTTGCTGCTGGTGGCCTTCATGCTCAGCGCCCTGGGGCTATTGCTGTCGAACGCGATTCGCCAGCTGGAGAACTTTGCCGGGGTGATGAATTTCGTGATCTTCCCGCTGTTCTTCCTGTCTTCGGCGTTGTACCCGCTGTGGAAAATGCGCGAGGCCAGTCAGTGGTTGTACTGGCTGTGTGCTGTGAACCCGTTCACCCATGCCGTAGAGCTGGTGCGGTTTGCACTTTATGAGCGATTGAACCTGCTGGCGCTGGCGGTATGCCTGGGCTTGACCGCATTGTTCACCCTGCTGGCGATACTCACCTTCAACCCCCAGCACGCGGCGCTGCGCAAACCACGCTGAGCGGCCACAAGCCGAAGGTTCATGTGGAGGGGCGCGCAGCACCCTTTGCGCCCGGCCATCTACTCCTTTAGTACTGGCTTTGCTGTCTAATCGTCGCATTCACAACGCACCGTCCCTGGCATGTAATGGGCTTATAACAAGAAGGATAAAACCATGCCACGTGCCCCGCGCCCTTTGTTGGTTGCCCTTGCGCTGAGTCTGTCGCTGGGCATCGCCCACGCCGACACCACGCCGCTGTTCTCCGCCGACGGCTATCGCACCACGCACTATCGCAGCCCTACCCCGCAACAGGTCGAAGGCGGCCAGGTCGTCGACACCGCCACATTGCAAGGCCTGCTGGGCCAGACGCCCAGGCCGGTGCTGATCGACGTCTATCGCCGTCAATGGCTGCAAGGTCGCTTCATAGAAGACGAACCGCACAGCAACCTCCCCGGCAGCCTGTGGCTGGCCAACACCGGCGACGGCGCACTGAGCCCGGCATGGCAGGACTACTTCGTGCGTAACCTGCAAAAAGCCACGGCCGGTCACCCGGACCAACCGCTGGTCTTTTACTGCCGCTCCGATTGCTGGTTAAGCTGGAACGCGGTAAAACGCGCGAAAGCCTTGGGCTATAACAACCTGTATTGGTACCGCGACGGCCTGGATGCCTGGCAGCAAGCCAACCTGCCATTGCAGCCGGCACAACCGGTACCGTTCCCCTGAAATGCCTGCATATGCGTGCCCCGCTCCATCCAATAAAAACAAGGTGAAAAGGCCATGTACAAAATTCTGATTGCCGACGATCACCCCCTGTTTCGCGAAGCCATCCACAACGTCATCAGCGATGGTTTCCAGGGCAGCGAGGTCATGGAGACCGCCGACCTTGAAAGCGCCCTGGCCCTGACCCAGGCGCATGACGACCTCGACCTGATCCTGCTCGACCTGAACATGCCCGGCATGCACGGCCTCAATGGCTTGATCACCTTGCGCAACGAGGCGCCGACCACGCCGGTGGTCATCGTTTCGGCCGAGCAGGAAAAGCAGATCGTGCTGCAGGCCATTACCTACGGTGCCGTGGGCTTCATCACCAAGTCGTCGCCACGTTCACAGATGATCGAAGCGATCGAGCAGATCCTCAATGGCAATGTCTACCTGCCGCCAGACATCATCCGCGCACAGAAAAGCAGTACCAGCCGGCGCCATAACGATGCCCCGAGCTTCCCGCCGGAAATGCTCCAGGCCCTGACCCGCAAGCAGCTGCTGGTTCTCGAGCGCATGACCAAAGGTGAATCGAACAAGCAGATCGCCTACACGCTGGACATCGCCGAAACCACCGTCAAGGCCCATGTTTCGGCGATCCTGCGCAAACTCAATGTACACAACCGGGTACAAGCCATCCTCAGTGCCGGCGATATCGATTTTGCTGATTATCTGCGCCGTTGATCCCTGCCCGCCGTTTCGCGGATAAACCCGCGAAGCGGCCACCCGTTATGCAACGCCACTGGCCAGCAGATGGCTCATCGCCGTCTTGAGTTTCATCGGCCTTACGGGCTTGTGCATCAGCGTATGACCCAGCTCGCGGATCTGCTGCTTGAGATCGTTGCTGTAGTTGGCAGTGATCATCAGCGCCGGTAGCGGCTGGGCACGGCGGGCATTGATCCGCGCTACGGCGTCGACACCATTGCAGTCGTTGTCCAGGTGGTAGTCGGCAATCAGCAGGTCGGCCTCGGCGTGGTAGTTGTCCACCTGGCGCGCCAGGTCTTCCTCCGACAGCGCAGTGACCACCCGACAGCCCCAGCCTTCCAGCAAGGTGCGCATGCCCGCGCAAATCGCCGCATCGTTATCCAGCACCCACACCCGCGCCCCGCGCAAGCGTTCGAGCATCGGCTCGCAGATCGCCTGGCTCGGCTGGGCTTTGGGGGCGGTGGCGCTCAGCGGCACCTCGACTGCGAACACCGAGCCTTTGCCCAGCCATGAACGCACGCGGATCCGGTGGCCGAGGATGCCGGCGATCTTCTCCACGATCGCCAGGCCCAGGCCCAGCCCACGGTCCTGGTCCGGGCGCTGCACATCACCACGCTTGAACTCCAGGAACATGTCTTCCAGGTGTTCTTCGGCAATGCCGATGCCGCTGTCCCACACTTCAATCCGCACGCCACCGCGCTGGCGCCGACACCCCAGCACCACGCGCCCGCTGCGGGTGTAGCGAATGGCATTGCTGAGCAGGTTGCGCAGGATGCGCGCCAGCAGCTGGATGTCACTGCGCACTACGGCAGAACACCCCACAAAGTGCAGCGCCAGCCCTTCGCTACGCGCCACCTGGGCGTATTCGGCGGCCAGGTTGTCCATCAGCTCGCTGAGGGCGAACGGGGCGACATCGGCCTTGATCACGCCAGCATCGAGCTTGGAAATATCTACCAGCGTGCCCAACAGGCTTTCCACATCCTCCAGCGAATTGCTGACATTACGCACCAGGTGGGCAGCGTTTTGCGGCTCGTCGCGTTCGAGCAACGCACTGGTGAACAACCGCGCCGCGTTCAGCGGTTGCAACAGGTCATGGCTGACCGCAGCAAGGAACTTGGTTTTCGACAGGTTGGCCTGCTCGGCCTCGCGCTTGGCCTCGCGCAGACGCGACTCGGCCTGGCTGCGCTCCTCAATTTCACGCAGTAACTGGTCGTTGAGGCTGGTCAGTTCGGCAGTGCGTTCGCGCACCCGTTGCTCCAGGTGCTGATAGGCCTGGTGTAAGGCCTGTGCGGTGTTGCGGCGCTCGGTGATGTCGCGGATCAACACGAAGATACCCACCACTTCGCCACTGGCCAGGCGGTTCGGCACGTAGGAGCGCAGCATGTAGCGTTCCTGACCGTTGATATTGGTTTCGGCAAATTCAAACGTCACGCTCTCCCCCGCCAGCGCCCGTACCACGTAGCCTTCCAGGCGCTGGTAGTGCTGCTCGCTGTGGGCCGCGCGCAGGCTCTGGCCCAGCATCACGCCATGCGGCCAGCAATACCACTCTTCGTAAACCTTGTTGGTGAATTCGTAGACCAGATCGGCATTCAGGTAGGCGATCAGCGCCGGGACGTTGTCGGTAATCAGGCGAATCTGGTGCTGGTGGGCCGTCTCGGCTCGTTGCCTGGCCTCGCTGAGCAGGCGGTTGACGGCCTTGAGCTCGGCCATGGCCTGGTTCAGCGCATCGGTGCGTTCGCGCACCTGCTCGGCCAGCACCACCGAATGCTGGAACGCGGCGTATGGGTCGTTGCCCCGGGTCACGCCCGACTCGATGCGCTCGATCAGTGCGTCATTGATGCGCTGCAGCTTGTGGTTCTGGTGCTGCAGCCGAGTCAGCTCGGCCTGCAGTTCAGCGACCGACAGGAGGCCGGTTGCGGGCAATGGCGACCCCGGTGAAGGTCTGGTTGATGTGCATGCCATTGAACTGTTCTCCGTAGGTGTTGAAACCGATCACCCGTTGCTCGCGCAGGAACGCGCCGACCGGCTCCAGGCCGTGCCGGGCCTCCAGTTCCAGCCGCCGCAGGAAACAATCACAACCGATGGTCAGCAACAACGGCCCAAGACGCTGGTGCAGGCCATCGAACAGCTGGTGCAGGTTCGGCAACAGCGGGCCCGGGGTCATGGCCGTGAGCACGATGCCGTTCTCCACCGCGCAGTAGAAGCTCAGGCTGAGGTCAGGATGCATTTGCTGGATCGCCCGCACGTAGTACTGATCATGAATGCGCACGGCTAGCGGGTGGGCGGCGAACACCCGGTGATCGAGCGCAGCCACTGGCACGCCGATGTGGCGGGCATATTCCTCGGCCGCCGGCTCGGCATTCAGTTCGAAAACCCGGCGCTGGGCGCTGTCGGCACCGGTTACCACCAGCTTTTCCTGGCGCGGCAGGATGTGATGCGTGGTGAACACTTCGAAGTCGAGCCAGGTGTTGACCAGCACCACCACGGCTGCGCCGTTGTGGAATGTACCGCCGTAATACACATGGGTGCGGTTCAGGTAGTTGTCGTCACCGGCCGAGCCGCCGAAGTGCGGGATATCCCCCAGTGCTGCGCTGAGTGCGGCAAGCACCATTTCCTCGCGGCTGGACAAGCCATCGAGCAGTGTGAGTGCAAAACTGTGGCCCTTGATTGGCGCCAGGGTATTGCTGCGGCAGGTGCCGACCAAGCGCTCGACCATCTGCTGCGCGTCGATCAGGCTGAAGCGCTCCATCTCATCGATCAACGCAGTGGCGATCGAAAAGTGTCGGTGATCAAAGCCCACCGCCGTCACGCAATTACGGCCGTAGCCCAGCGGGGTGATTTCACCGGCGCTGGTGCAGCCGACCAGGCGTATGCCGCCAAAATCCTGCTCCAACGCGTCGCCCAAAGCCTGCAAGTCGTATTCGGCGGAACAGAAGAACAGCACGAAACCCAAATGCGGGTGCAGCAACTGCCGCGCCAGGTCCTGGGCGGCCAGCCGTGCGTCGGTAGCCTGAGACATGGCACTGACCACACCGTCGTTATGAGCCTGTTGCATCGTGGTCTCCGGCACGGGGTGGCTGAGCGATCAGTTTAAGGAGGTGGTAGCGGGTGACGAATGCTACTTGGGTAGCGGGTGGGCGGTTCCATGGGCGTAAAAGGCCGCGTCAATCGGGGCCGCCTTGCGGCCCCGGGCGCTTACCAGGTCAATACCGCGCCCACGGCAAAGGTATCGGTGTCTTCGTTCTGCGCACTGGTGTCATGCCCGTCGATGGAAAACTGGTTGTACTCGGCCACCAGTTTCAGGTTGTCGTTGATGTCATGGAACAGCGCCACACCCCGGGTCTCGTAGTCCGCACCGCTGTCAACCGCACCATTGCCATCGTCCTTGGTCTTGCCATAGGACAGCGCCACGCGGTTCTTGCCGAACTTGTACGAGCCCTGCAGCAGGTAGCCGTCACTGTCGACATTGCGCAAAACCGGTTCGCCGGCATTGTTGGTGAAGAACGGGTTGATGCCCTTGGCCTGGAACCCCGAGCCGGTCAGCGACCAGCCGCCCATCTTTGCCTGCACCCCGTAACCCACCCCCTTGGAAGTGACCGTTTCTACCGTGGAGTCAGTATTGTCCGAGGTCTGGTAACTGCCGTTTATCCAGCTGTAGATCTGCGCCCCACCCAGGTCGAACTGGTAGGTGATCTCGCTCTCGGTGCGTGGGTTTTCCTGGTAGGCCTTTCCGGTCGGGCTGCTGTCGTTGGTGTCCACCGGGTCCATGATGCCCACCGCCACCCGCAGGCCGTCCATCACTGGCGTGCGGTAGGTGATCTGCGAGGTTGGGAACGGGTACGGGTAACCGCTGCCAATGTTGCCGAATGACACCCCGCCGCCGTCCACCAGCCCCAGGGTGTCGCTGACCTGGCCATAGCCGGCCAGCAGTTCGTCGAGCAGGATGTTGGAACGGGCGAACAGCCCGAAGTCCTTGCCGATCAGCACCTCGCCCCACTCGGGGTTGGCCACCGTGCCATAAAACTGGCGCACGTCGATAGCGGTGTCGGTGCCGTTGGTTTCACTGTCGTTGATGGTTACCCAGAACGAGGCACGCGCGCCGAGCTTCAGGTCATCCACCTGCTTGCCCATGTTGAAGCCCAGGTAGTTGGGCAAGAAGCCCATCTTCACCCGCGACTGGCGGCGGTCAAACTGCTCGCCCTCACGGTCGACCTTGCTGTTGACGTAGAAGGCGTTGATATAGCCATCGGTGGAAAACGTCGTCTGGTCCTTGTCGTACAGCATGATCTCGGCTTCGGCGACGCTGCTCAGGCCAAGCGCAGAAAAGCTGGCGATGGCGGCTGCGAGAAAACGAGGCGGCAGGTGCTTATTGTTGTTGTGCATGGCGCGCTCCAAACGGGGACGGGATGTCGGAGGCGATTATCAGAAGTGGGCAAATTGCCAGGAACGCTGCTTTGGCGTGGGGTGGCGAGTGCTTTGGGGCGGGAGGGTGTGGCCCGGTGATTTGGTCCCGGTACCTGCTTGGGTCCTGGTTCGAGACTTATGGCTCAGGCAGGAGTGGCAGGCGGGTATCAATACGATTGAATGAACCGGGGGCTGCTTTGCAGCCCCCATTACATTGTCTGAGCGGAATCTCCTGGCTTCAGGAAGCCAGCGCCTGCGAACGCTGGCAAGCAGGCATCTCATAGCGGTGCGGTTGCTGCCAGGCCAGCCGTGCCTGCACATCCACCACCGCATCCTTTACCTTCTGCGCCCAGTGCTCATCCTTCGGGCACACCACCACCACGCGGAAACCATGGTCGACACCTTCCAGGCGCACGCCTTCGGAATCATCTACGTGCAGATCAATATCAAAAGCCGAAGGCAGCTTGGAGGGTGAGTTTTCCAGCCCGTTCTGGGCCAGGATGTGCTGGTGCCGATCGCTGTTGACCACGCCATCGACATGAATGCCGTAAAGCATCAGCCACCGGCGGATGTAAGCCGGGGTACGCCCCGAGGAGGTGTAGATCCAGATGCTGCAGCCCTGGCGGCGCAGGTCGCGGATCAGTTCGCAGGTGCCGCTGCGCAGGGGCTCACCCAGCCAGCGATGGACGAAACCCGGCAGCTTGCTGTCTTCGGCGGCAGCGTGCTCGGGCAGGCAGGCCAGCGTGTCGTCGATATCGAACGAAATGCGTACCTGGCCACGCTTGAGCTTGCGCTCGATGGCTTGCCGCCCTCGGGCGAACAGTGATGAATGTTGCATCAGCGGCTCCCCTCACAGGCAGGCTCGGGCGTGCCGCTCAGGAAGAACTTGCCGGGCTCAGGCGCCTTCGCTTCCAGGAAAGCGGCGTACTTTTTCTTGATCTTGGGGAGTTCGTACAAAGCCTTGACACCGTGTTTGGCGGAGTTGCGTATGACCGAGGACGGGTTGAAGTAACCCTCGGCGTTGTCCAGTGACAGCACGAATGGCGGCAGCCCGGCACGCATCAGCAAGTAACTGACAATGAGCGAACCCGTGCGGTTGTTGCCTTCGATGAACAGCTGCGGCTTGCTGAGGATCCGTACATACACACCCGCAGCCCGCTTCCAGATCGAATCGCTGCGGTACGAGCAGTACCAGTTGTACAAATCCTTGATGCCACCTTCCACGTTGTTGAAAAAATGTGCCTCGGTCGCTGCAAGGTGTGGGGCGAACTCCAGGCGACGGGCCGGATCGCTGCCGCATAGCACGGTGGCATTGATTTCCAGCATCAGGTTCAGCTGTTGCAGGTCGAACAGGTCGATACCGCGGGCGACATAGTCGTCAATCAGGGCATAGCCTTCAAGCACATTCAGCAGTACCTCGTCGGTAAACGGGTCCCGCGGTTCGGTGAAATGCTGGCTGAGTTCGGTAAAACGGCCCTGCACCTCGCGCAGTGCGCGCTCTACCGCTGACAGATCAAGACGACGCGTCGCTCGCATTGGTAATCCTGGGTAACACTTTAACGGAAGGTAACGCGGCCAGGCGTTGCAACCATCCTGGCTGCAACACCTGGCCACCTTGGGCTTGCATGACTCAGCTGAACTTGCCGCTGATGTAATCGCTGGTCAGCTGCTCGCGCGGGTTCTGGAAAATCTGCGCGGTTGCGCCCATCTCGACCAGATAGCCGGTGCGGGTGCCCTGGGAAATGTCGACCGAGAAGAACGCGGTGGTGTCGGCCACACGAATCGCCTGCTGCATGTTATGGGTCACCAGCGCGATGGTGTAGTCCTTCTTCAGCTCGACCATCAGCTCTTCCACGCGGCGGGTGGCGATCGGGTCGAGTGCCGAGCAGGGCTCGTCCAGCAACAGCACTTCCGGCTCGGTGGCGATGGCACGGGCGATGCACAGGCGCTGCTGCTGGCCACCGGACAGTGACAGCCCGCTGACCTTGAGCTTGTCCTTCACTTCGTCCCACAGCGCGGCGCCTTGCAAGGCGTGCTTCACGCGATCGCCCAGGTCGCCTTTGTAGCGGTTCAGGCGCAGGCCGAAGGCCACATTGTCGAAGATGCTCATCGAGAACGGGTTGGGCTGCTGGAACACCATGCCGATATAGCGGCGCACCACAACAGGGTCGACGCCCTTGCCGTAGACATCCTGCCCAAGAAAGTGCACATGGCCTTCGAAGCGGAAGCCCTTCACCAGGTCATTCATACGGTTCAAGCTACGCAGCACGGTACTCTTGCCGCAGCCCGAAGGGCCGATAAAACCGGTGATCTCGTTTTTCCTGATCGGCACATGGCTGTCACGCACGGCCATGAAGTTACCGTAGAAAATCTTGTCGAGCTTGCAGTCCATGACAATGGGGGCTTCGCTGACCATGGGAGCGGCTCTTTGCGCAGTGGATACGTTCAAGTTGGATGCTCCCTTTCTCAATACTTGGGCTTGCCGAAGACTCGGCTCAAAATGTTGATGACCAGCACGATCATGACCAGCACCAGCGAGGCCGCCCAGGCGAGCTCGAGCTGGTTGTCGAACGGCATGCCGGAGAAGTTGTAGATCAGTACCGCAAGCGAGGCTGTGGGGTTCATCACCGCCAGGTCGCCGTCGTGGTAGATCCAGTAGTTGCTGAACAACGCGGTGAACAGCAGTGGCGCGGTTTCGCCAGCGGCGCGAGCCACGGCCAGCATCACCCCGGTAAGGATGGCCGGCAGGCCGGTGGGCAGGACGATCTTCCAGATCACCTGGGCACGGGTGCAGCCCATGCCGTAGGCGGCGTCCTTCATGATCTTGGGCACCATCTTCATCGACTCTTCGGCGGTGAGCACCACGATCGGCAGCATCAGTACCGCCAGGGCCACGCCGCCAGCCGGTGCCGAGTAGGTGCCGGTGGTCATCACCACCAGGGCGTAGGCAAACACCCCGGCCAGGATCGATGGCAGGCCAGTGAGCATCTTGGCGGCAAAGCGCGCAGCGTTGGCCAGCTTGCTGTCGGGGCCGAGCTCGGCCAGGAACACCGCTGCCAGGATACCGACCGGCACAGCGATGGCGGCGGCAATGCCGACCATGACGAAGGTACCGGCCATGGCGTTGCCGAAGCCGCCGCCCATTTCGAAACCGGTAGGTGGCAGTTCGGTGAACACTTCCAGGTTAAGGCGTGCCCCGCCGCGAGTGATCAGCATGTACAGCACGGAAATCAGCGGCACGCTGGCCACCAGTGCCGCAAACCATGCCAGGGTGGTCAGTACCAGGCTGCGCAGGGCGCGGCCTTCCAGCTTGCGCTGCAGGCTGGGCAACGCGGCTACAGGGGTCGTCAGGTCAGTCATTGTTTGTTACCACGCTGGGCGTAGAGCATGATCATCGAGCCGAGGACGTTCACCAGCAGGGTGATGAACATCAGCACCAGTGCGGCGTACATCAGCACTTCGACCTCGTTCGGGCCGGCTTCCGGGAAGTTCAGCGCCAGCAGCGCCGCCAGGGTGTTGGCCGGTGCGAACAAGGACAGGGAAATGGTGTTGGCATTGCCGACCAACATGGCCAGCGCCATGGTTTCACCGAGTGCACGGCCAAGGCCCAGCACCAGCGAACCGAAGATGCCGGTAGCAGCCGAGGGCACCATCACCTTGAGGATGGCTTCCCAGTGGGTAGTACCCATGCCGTAGGCAGCCTGCTTGGTTTTCATCGGCACGCTGGTCAGCGCATCCTGGGAAACTGCAGCGATGGTCGGCAGGATCATGATCGCCAGTACCAGCGCCGCAGGCAGCAGGCCTGGGCCACTGAGGGAGGTGCCGAAAAACGGGATCCAGCCCAGCTCGCTGTTCAGCCAGGCGGTCAGCGGGCGAATCGCCGGGATGACCACATAGATGCCCCACAGGCCGTACACCACGCTGGGGATGGCGGCGAGCAGCTCGACGATGGTGCGAAACACCGCAGCAAGCTTAGCCGGAAGGAAATCCTGGGTCAGGAAAATGGCCATGCTGACGCCGAAGAAACCGGCGATCAACAGGGCGATCAAGGCGCTGTACAGCGTGCCCCAGATCGCTGGCAGAATACCGTACTTGCCTTGGTTAACGTCCCAGACGCTGCCAAACAACACGTCAAAGCCATGCTTTTCAATGCCGGGCAGCGCCTTGCGGCCCACTTCGTAGACCAGCGCGAAGACCAGCGCCAGTACCAGCACCACGCCAATGCGCGCAAGCGCACGGAAGGTGCGATCGACCAGGAAGTCTTTCGCAGACGGTGGCTGGCACGCGGAGTCGGGGTTATCCGGTATGGCAAAAGGTGTGTTCATTGGCGAGTTCCGGGACAAGAGACAAACACCCCCGGCACGGCTTCATGCCAATACCGGGAGCGCCTGGGTATTACTGGATGTTGGCGGACGCTTTACGCACCTGGTCGACTACCGACGGCGGCAGCGGGATGTAACCCATCGAGTCGGCGATGGTCTGGCCTTTGGTCAGGCTGTACTCGACCATTTCACGCATGGCCTTGGCTTTTTCCGGGTTGCCGTTGTCCTTGCGGAAAATCATCCAGGTATAGGAAGTGATCGGGTAGGACTTGGCACCGTCCGGGTCAGGCAGCCAGGCCACCAGGTTTTCCGGCATGTTCACTGCTGCCAGTGCTTCGGCACCGCTCTCGGCATTCGGCACGACGTATTGGCCAGCCTTGTTCTGCAACACGGCGAAATCGACCTTGGCCAGCTTGGCGAAGCCGTACTCGATGTAGCCGATGGCGCCCGGGGTCTGGCGGACGGTGGCGGTTACGCCGTCGTTCTTCGGCGACTTGATGAACTTGTCGGTGGCCGGCCAGTTGACCGTGTTGCCTTCGCCCAGCCCTTGCTTGAAGTCTGCGTTGATGGCCGACAGGTGCTTGGTGAAGACGGCAGTGGTACCACTGGAGTCGGCACGCACGACCACGGTGATCGGGGTGGCAGGCAGCTTCAGGTCAGGGTTGGCCGCCGCGATTTGCGGGTCGTTCCACTGGGTGATCTTGCCGAGGAAGATATTGGAGTAGACGTCGCGCGGCAGCTTCAGCCCTTTAGGGTTGCCCGGCAGGTTGTAAGCCAGGACGATTTCACCGGCTGTCATTGGCAGCAACTGCACGCCTTCGCCAACCTTGGCAATGTCTGCTTCGCTCATGGCCGAGTCGCTGGCGGCGAAGTCGACGGTCTTGTTCAGGAAGTCCTGAACGCCCGCGCCGCTGCCCTTGGACTGGTAATCGACGGTGACGCCAGCCGTGTTCTTGCTGAAGTCCTTGAACCAGGTCAGGTAGATCGGTGCAGGGAAGCTGGCGCCCGAACCGGTCAAGCGGACGTTTTCTGCAGCAAAGGCTGCCGAGGTGGCGCAAAGGGAAACCGCAACGGCGAGTGCAGCAGACTTCATCAGGCGTTTCATCAAAAAGTGCTCCGTGTGATGGCCAGCACACTTTGCATCAGCTGTGTTACAACTTTGTGACTGTTGAATGGCAAGCCGCGCGGTAGAGCTTTTTGCCTGTGCCATCAGCCGCTGAGGCGGAACCCTGAAACGGCACCAGCCTCATCGCAAACGCTTCTATGTGTCGATAGACCCTGCAAAGCAGCACAAGGAACAAGAACCGGGCCACGGCAGGCGATCAACCAATACTGGCGAGATCTGCATCACCGGCATCCCCACAGCGGTTGCGGCATGCACATTCGAACTCGGCTTGGGCACGGGTGGAAAAGTTCAGGCTCAGACGCATCTTGTCTTGCGTGTCATAGAGGTCATACCCCTCCGCCAGTGCGGCGGGAAAGCCGAGCCGCCGAGGATAAGCCTCTTTCTTGGGTGGCACTGCGGGAACCACAACGAAGCGTGTCTGCATGATCATCCCCTTCGGCAGTGCTTAAGTATTAGTACTGCTATGTGAAAGCATCAAGATGACTCATGCAATATTTTGGGTCAGCCGACTATTTTCGCTGTGATGAGTGAGCAGAAGCCCAGCAGGCAAATGACCCCGATGCCATAGAACAACGTTCTCCATGGCTGCAGGCCCCGCAGATAGGCCAGCGTATGCAAGACCCTGGCAACCGTGAACACCGTACTCAGCCACAGCACCGGTTGCGTGGCTGCTTCCAGCGCGACAGCCAGCCCGCCGAGGGCAAAGAACACGGGAATGTTCTCCAGATCATTGGCCCATACCTTGGCAGCACGTGTCACCTGCGGGCGTTCAACGGCCTGGGCGACGCGCCTGAACACGGCAGCGTCCTCCGGGTTGGTGAACGCGACGAAGCGCAAGCGGTGATAGCCCTGATAGCAGGAAACCAGGAACATCTTGAGGAACAGCACCACCACGCACAGCGCATAGACCTGCAGAGCACCGCTCATGGCTGGCGCCCCTCGGCAACGCCTCTGGTTACCAGGTACAGCAACGGCCCCAGCGAAACGAACATGACGGTCAGCATCAGGTAAGGCAGCACCGCGATCCCGGCTCTGCCGCGCATGCGGTTGTCTCTCACCATCCAGCAACCGGCCAGCCCGGCCATCAGGTACAGGTCGATGACCACCTGGGCGGTATCCGGCCGCGCCAGCAGTGCCGACCCGAATGCCAGCAGCGATTGCTCGGCAATCAGCAGCGTCCAGCCGGTGTACAGCGAAAACAGCACCAGTACCGCCAGCGCGCAGATACGCAAGCCCATATGGCTCTCCTTGATAGGGTTTGCCGGCACAGTAGTGATAGGGTTGCTTGCACTCAATGACCCGTGAGGTCATGGACATTGCACTCAAGGACGATCAGGGCAACGCATGAATCATCATCTGTTCCATCGCAGCAACCCTGCCCCACACATCTCAGCGGGCCAGCATCTTCGCGAACTGCGCCGTCAGGCCAACCTCAGCCAGCTGGAACTGGCGCTGCTGACAGGGCTGTCGCAGCGTCATCTGAGCTGTGTGGAAACAGGACGCGCCAAAGCCAGCCCAGGCACCTTGCATGCCCTCCTGTCGGCCCTGGATACGCCGTTGGAGCGGTGCAATGAAGTGTTCGTTGCTGCTGGATACGCGCCCCGCTATGCCGCCACGCCACTCGATGCGCCTGAACTGGCCTTGGTGAATACTGCCATCGAGCATATTCTGCAGGTGAACAACCCCGCTCCGGCGATCGTCATCGACAGCAACTGGGATGTCATCGCCGCCAATGCCAGTACCGGCCTCCTGCTGGCGATGGCCGGTGTCAGCGCACAGCCGGCGACCGGCCTCAACCTGCTGCAGACACTGCTGTGCCCCGGTGGTCTGGGTGATCATATGGCCAACGCGCCGGAAATCCGCGCTGCTGCCTGGCACCGCGCATCCAGGGAGGCCGCAGGCAATCCGGCACTGGCAGCGCGCTTGCGCGACTTGCCGGCCCCGGCAAGCCCGTGCCAGATGGCAACAGCCACCCCTTTGCTGCTGACCCGCGTGAACACCCCGTATGGCGAGCTGAGGTTCCTGTCCACGTTCACCACCTTCGGCATGCCGCTGGATGTCACCGTGCAGTCATTGCGCATCGAACACCTGATCCCCGCCGACGCACAGACCCGGCAAAGCATGCAGGCAGCGTTCGAGCAATGGTCGGCCGTTACAGCGTGAACGCCAGGGTTTGGCCAAGGAACCTGGCGCTGACCTGGTGACCCGTTTCATGCAGGTTTGCAGCTACACCGGCAGTTCGGTGGTCAACTTGATTTTTTCCATCGGTACTTCGGTCTTTACGTTCTGGACCACGCTCAGGCTGGTCAGGTGCGCCACCTGGAAGCGTCGATAGGCCTCCAAGTCTGCTGCCACTACCCGTAGCATCAAATCACAATCGCCCGCCATCACATGGCACTCCACCACTTCGGGCAACTGGCGTACGGCCTCCACAAATTCGTCCGTGGTTTCCTGGTCCTGACGCTTGAGCCACACCCTCACGAAAAGGGTCAGGCCCAGCGAGACTTTGGCCGGGTCCAGCAGCGCCACATAACGCTCGATCACCCCTGCCTCCTCCAGCAGGCGTACCCGGCGCAGGCACGGCGAGGCAGACAAGCCTACCTGTTTGGCCAGCTCCTGGTTCTGCAACCTGCCGTCACGCTGCAGCGCCCGGAGGATACGTCGATCGATGGCATCTAGCTTGATTGGCATTGAAAAACCTTTTTCTCGATATTATAGGTAGCCACTTCCAAATATTCAGTGCATGAGCGCAATTACGCAAGCAAATTCCAGTAGTTCCTTGGAATAATTTGCCTCCACTGGAGGTAACCATGAATACCCTTGAACCTGTCCTGAACGACCCACCCGATACCACGCCGCACAGCGAGCTGCGCCGTGGCGCCGTTGCCGCCCTGCCGGTCTTGCTTGGGTTCATCCCCTTTGCCCTGGTACTCGGTGCGCAAGCCTCCCAACACCAATTGACAGCAGGCGCAGTGGCACTGATGACCGGCCTCAACTTCGGTGGCGGCTCGGAGTTCGCCGCAATCGAGCTGTGGACCTCACCGCCGGCAATCCTTGTGATTGTTGCCATGACCCTGCTGATCAACAGCCGCCACTTATTGATGGGCGCGACACTGGCGCCTTGCTTGAGCCACCTGCCGTTGCCCAAGGTATTAGGGGCGCTGTTCTTCATGTGTGACGAGAGTTGGGCCATGGGCCTGGCCGATGCACGCCGGCGTGGCGGCTTCAGCCTGCGCTACTTCATGGGCGTGTCGCTATCCCTCTGGATCACCTGGGTCACCTTCACCAGCCTTGGTACGCAGATCGGGCCGCTGCTCGGCGACCTGCGAAGCTATGGCTTCGACATGGCCTTCGCCGCGGTCTTCCTGGTACTGCTCAAAGGCCTGTGGAAAGGTGTACACGCTGCCCTGCCATGGCTGTTCAGCCTGTTTACCGCAGCGCTGTTCTACCTGCTGATCCCCGGTGGCTGGTACGTGCTCGCGGGCACGGTAGCCGGCCTGGTGACTGCCTATTTGTGGGCCAAGCCATGATTGACGTTGCTACGCTGGTCACCATCATTGGCATGGCCGTGGTCACCTACCTGACCCGTGCGCTGGGCTTTCTACTGCTGCGCAACCGCACCCTGGGCCCGCAACTGGCCCAGGTGCTCAACGCCGCGCCCGGTTGCGTGCTGATTGCCGTGATCGCACCCAAGTTCGTTTCCGGGCACCCGGCCGACCTGATTGCTCTGGGGCTTACCGTGTACGCCGCTGCGCGGTTTTCCCTCTTGCCGGTGGTGGTATTTGCCATTGTCGTGACGGGGTTGCTGCGTGTGCTGTTGCCGGCATGACCTGCCGCTACACCTACACGCCATTGACCCAGATCAAGCCCTTGCGCCGAGTTCGCGCGACGATGGCTGCACGCAAGGAACGACTCAAGTACCGCCAGGCGCACTGTGCTCAAGGTTTACCGCTTGATCACGGTGCGCGACCTTGGACAAGGAGCCCCACATGAACCCGCTGAAACACATACTGGTTGCCACCGACCTTTCCCCACACGCCCGCAACGCAGCTGAGCGCGCTGCCTACCTGAGCGATGCGCAGCAGGCCTCGCTGGACCTGCTTTACGTTGCCAACCCGGCACCCTTCGAGCGCCTCAAACAGTTGATGACGCCTGATGACGACCTGCTGAAACGCGTACTGGATAGCGCTGGCGAAAAAACCCGCGCACTGGCAGCCATGCTGTTCCAGCGCTACGGTATCTCCGCTGGCGTGCAGGTCGCCAGCGGGTCGGTGATCACGGAGATCAACCGGGTGGCGCAGGACAAGCACAGCAACCTGCTGGTGTGTGGGGCCAGGGGCCAGAGCGTGGCGCGGCGCCTGCTGCTGGGTTCAACCGTGCAGAAAATGCTCAACCACATGCCCTGCCCTTTGCTCGTGGTCAAGCCGGCCCCTCGTGATGCCTACCGCACTGTGCTGGTGCCGGTCGATTTTTCGCCCGTTTCACTGCGCACCCTCAAACTGGCCAAGGCCATTGCCCCGCAAGCGGAGATCATTCTGCTGCATGTGTACGAAGCCCCGTTTGAAGCCAGCGTGCGCTTCGCCCATATTGACCACAGCACCCTCACCCACTACCGCAATGTCATTCGCAAGGATGCAGAAGCACAACTCGTGGCGTTGAGTGAGGCTGCCGGCATGGCCGATGCACGGCAGATCCTGGTGCACGGTAACCCTGGCTGGTGCATTGTCGAGCAGGAGCAGGAGCTGGAGTGCGACCTGATTGTGGTCGGCAAGCAGGGGGCAAGCGCGCTGGAGGAGCTGCTGGTGGGCAGCGTCACCAAGCATGTGCTGAACGAATCACTGTGTGATGTGCTGGTGGCGCCATAGGCGGCATGAGCACGCTGCAGTGCCGCCTCTTGCACCTGTCCGGGTCAAGCACAAGCGCCCTTGGCTAGCCTGACGGCGCGCGGGTTAGGGAAGAAAGGCCCCCGCCCATAGCATTCGCAAGCGGGACGCCATTGCTCAGAGCAGCCGCTCTACGCAAGGCGTTTCATCGATTGCACTGATGATTACTATCGAGCGGCCTGCCTGTCGGCCAGGCAAGGCCGTCTCTACAATCGCCTGCAAATCCCCCCGCTCTTGCGCCTGCTACAGGCGAGATCCCTCATGGAACCTATCCCATGCCAAGCAACAGCCAGGCCCCTCGCGGCCTTCCCGAACACAATCAACAGAGTATCACCCAGCAATGGCTGGCAATCCTCTCAGTAGCCGTGGGTGCGTTCGCCCTGGTCACCAGTGAGTTCCTCCCGGTGGGGGTGCTGAACGATGTGGCCAGCGACCTTGGCATCAGTGCAGGCCTTGCCGGCCTGATGGTGACCTTGCCCGGCATCATGGCTGCATTGGCCGCCCCGCTGATTTCCGTAGGCGTCGGCGCACTGGACCGGCGCTACCTGCTGATCGGCCTGACGCTGATCATGATCATCGCCAACGCCATCGTGGCCTACGCCGGCGACTTCAGCCTGCTGTTGGCCGGCCGGGTGCTACTGGGTATCAGTATTGGCGGCTTCTGGGCCACAGCCATCGCCCTCAGCGGCCGCCTGGCACCTGACGGGATGGGCGTAGCCAAAGCCAACTCCATCATCATGGCTGGCGTAACCCTGGCGACCGTAGTGGGCGTGCCTGTGGGCACCTGGCTGAGTGGCCTGATGGGCTGGCGCATGACGTTCCTGGTCACTGCACTGGTAGGCGTACCGGTGCTGCTGGCACAGGTATTCCTGCTGCCGCGGCTAATGCCGGAAAAGGCCATCCGCATCCGCGACCTGCCGGCGTTGTTCATCAACCCGCAAGCACGGGTCGGCTTGATCGCCGTATTGCTGATCGGCCTGGCACACTTTGCTGCGTACACCTATGTCGCACCGTTCTTCAAACAGAATGCCGGCTTTGACGGGCCTACGATCGGTTCATTGTTGCTGTTGTATGGCGTGGCCGGCTTCATGGGTAACATCTTCGCCGGCTTTGCTGCCAACCGCAGCGTGCGGCATACGCTGATGCTGGTCGCGCTCATGATCGCAGTCAGCACCGCCCTGTTCCCGCACTTCGCCACCGGCATGACGGGTGCCGCGATGCTGATCGCACTGTGGGGCTTTGCCTTCGGTGCGTTCCCGGCTTGCGCCAATATCTGGATGTTTGTCGTGGCGCCCAAGGACGTCGAGCGTGGCATGCCACTGTTCGTGGCCATGTTCCAGGTAATCATTGCCGTGGGCTCGTTCTTCGGCGGGCAAGTCGTAGACCATATGGGCACTGCGGTACTGCTGAGCCTGGCCACGGCGCTGGTGGGCTGTGGCTTTGTCACCGTGCTGGTGCTGGGGCGCAACGTCAGCAACGATCTGGCGGCGCAGCCAGGCTGAGCAGCCGCCCAGGGCGGCTGCGCAATGCTTGAGGCCGTGAAACCGAGGCGCCTGCTTCGCGGGCAAGCCCGCTCCCACAGGTACCGTACGGCCCCAGGCGCTTGCATTAGCTGCAATCGCCCCGCTCGGGCTGACGTGGTTGCCTGGCGCACATCACCTGAACCTCGGCACCACGGGCCCTGGCCAGCAGCTCCTCGGTGTCATCGCCACCGGGCAAGGCAAGCAACAGGTCAGGGCGGCTGTCATTGAGCATGAACAGGTTGCGCAAGCGTTCGGCCTGCTTGCCGTGCAGCTGCCAGTTTGGCGGGTAGCGCACCAGATCGGCGCCATGTTCGCGCGCCCAGCTTTCGATTTCCCCGCCAAGGAACTGGCTGCCACCGTGGATCAACACCCGGATTGGCCGCTGGCGCTGGACGTCGTCCAAGGCCTGCCGGCAGCGCCGGGTGTCGGCGTAGTTGCGTCCTGCACAGATCAGTACTCGCATGGTCGGCTCTCCTTGAATGACTCAGAACCACTGGCCGAAACGGCGGATGTAGAGGGTCTTCATGGCCTGGGCGACCACGCAGTAGCCCAGCAGGGTGGCGACCAGCCAAGGGAAGTACTCCCACGGCAGCGGCACCAGGCCAACCATCGCCCCCACAGGGGAGAACGGGATATAGATACCCAATGCCATGACCAGCCCCGTTGCCAATACCACTGGCAATGCAGCGGTACTCTGGAAGAACGGCACCTTGCGAGTGCGCAGCATGTGCACTACCAGCGTCTGAGACAGCAACCCCTCGATGAACCAGCCAGACTGGAACAGCGCCTGCATTTCGACGCTGTTGGCGGCGAACACGTACCACATCAGGGCGAACGTGGTGATGTCGAAGATCGACGACGTAGGACCTATCCACAACATGAAGCGGCCGATGTTGCGGGCATCCCATTTGCGTGGCTTGCTGAGGAACGCCTTGTCCATGCGGTCCCAGGGCAGCGACAGCTGGGAAAAGTCATACATCAGGTTCTGCAGCAACAAGTGAATCGCCAGCATCGGCAGGAACGGAATGAACGCACTGGCCACCAGGACCGAGAACACGTTGCCGAAATTGGAACTGGCAGTCATGCACAGGTACTTCATGATGTTGCCAAAGGTTTCGCGGCCTTTGAGCACGCCCTCCTCGAGCACCATCAGGCTCTTTTCCAGCAAAATGATATCGGCCGATTCCTTGGCGATGTCAGTGCCGCTGTCCACCGAGATACCGACATCAGCATCGCGCAGGGCTGCGGCGTCGTTGATGCCGTCGCCAAGGAAGCCCACGGTGTGACCATTGGCCTGCAAGGCTTTGAGCACCCGTGATTTCTGCAACGGGGTGAGCTTGGCGAAGACGGTGCGCTCCTCCACCTGAAGCTTCAGGGTGGTGTCGTCCATGCCCTCGATGTCCTGGCCGAGCAATGGCTGGCCTGGCGCCAGGCCCACTTCACGGCAGACCTTCGACGTGACCACCGGGTTGTCGCCGGTCAGTACCTTTACCTGCACGCCCATGTCGCGCAAGGCGGCAATGGCCGGGCCGGCAGTTTCCTTGGGCGGGTCGAGGAAGGTCAGCATGCCCTGGATGACCAGATTGCGCTCATCTTCGGTGTGATACTGCGCCTTGCCTTCGGCCGCCGGGATCTCCCGGGTGGCAACCACCAGCACGCGGAAGCCGTCCTGGTTGAAGGCATCGACACTGGCCATCAGCTGCTGGCGGCGGCACGGATCAAGGGCAACGACCTTGTCGCCTTCCTGCACATGGGTGGCGATGGCAAGCATTTCCTCGACCGCCCCTTTGCTTACCAGCAGGTGATCGCCCAAGGCATTCTTCACTACCACTGACAGGCGGCGGCGGATGAAGTCGAACGGCAGTTCGTCGACCTTTGCGTAGGCGTAAGGCGCCTGGAACTGGCGGTCCTGGCCGGCGAAATGCAGCACGGCCTGGTCCATCAGGTTGCGGATGCCGCTTTGGTGATGGCTGTTGAGCCAAGCCAGCTCGAGGATGTGATTGTCGGTTTGGCCGTCGAAGCGCACATGGTGCTCGAGGATGATCCGGTCCTGGGTGACCGTGCCGGTCTTGTCGGTGCACAGTACATCCATGGAGCCCAGGTTCTGGATGGCATTCAGGCGTTTGACCACCACCTTGCGCCGGGCCATGGCCACGGCGCCCTTGGCCAGGTTGGCGCTGACGATCATCGGCAGCATTTCCGGGGTCAGGCCCACTGCCACGGCAAGCGCGAAGAGGAAGGCATCACCCCAGTCGCCTTTAACCACTCCGTTGATCATGAATACCACTGGCACCATCACCAGCATGAAGCGGATCAACAGGCTGCTGACGCTGTTCACGCCGCGGTCAAACGCGGTCTGGCTGCGCGAACCGGCAATGGCCTTGGCCAGCGAGCCAAAATAGGTGCGTCGGCCGGTGGCGACCACCACGGCGCGGGCGCGGCCACTGACCACATTGGTCCCCATGAAGCAGATGTTCGGCAACTCGAGCAGGTTATCCTGATGTGCGCCATGCTCGGCGGCGGACTTCTGCGCGACATTACCCAAGGTGTCGTACTTTTCGACCGGCAACGCTTCGCCGGTGAGCACGGCCTGGCTGATAAACAGGTCTCGCGCTTCGAGCAGGCGGATATCGGCGGGAATCATGTCACCTGCAGAAAGCTGCACGATGTCGCCGGCCACTAGTTCGTCCATGGGCACTTCGCGCAGGCGCGGGGCTTGCCCGATCTGCTCGCGGCGCAACACGGTGGCAGTAGTGCGCACCATTGCCTTGAGCGCGTCGGCAGCCTTGTTCGAGCGGTACTCCTGCCAGAAGCGCAGCAGGCTGCTGAGGCTGACCATGGTCATGATGATGATGACCTTGGTCAGGTCGGCGTCGTCGGCTTCGCCTGCGCTGAGCGGCAGCCAGTAGTCGGTGACGAAGCTGATCCCGGCCAGGGTCAGCAGTACATAGATGAACGGGTTATGCAGGGCCTTGAGAAACTGTACCAAGGCGTGGGGTTGCGGGCCGTGGGCGACCTGGTTGGCCCCATTGCGCGCCAGGCGCTTGGCGGCTTCGTGCTCGGTCAGGCCCTGTTCGCTGGCATCGAGGTTGGCGAGGGTGACCGCCAGGCCATTGCGCGCTTCACGGGCGGCGCGGGTGGACAGGCGGGTTTCGCGTTCGGCCTTGGCCGATGAGGTGTTACGGTGTTTGACAGTCATGTTGCTGTGCTCCTGCCGCTGCGGCGGCACGACACACAGACGTTTCACTCAGGCGGTGAACGAAGGCATGTCGGGTCGCTGAATAATGCTGGTTCTTTCCGACAGTTGTCTGTCCGCTGCCGAGAGTCGGAAGTTGTTTCGGCAGCGAACTTTCTACTCGCGCAATCCATGGTTTAATCCCTTTTCATAAACACAGGTCAATAGTTATCCCGCGAACTTTTAACGTGAAAAGTTCGAGCACAAAGATACCGTTTAATATCTGTTATTCAGTGAGAAGTGCGGAGGCTCAAGCGTGCATGAAGACGCGCCAGCACCCCGCACCTACTGGGGGGTTCCTGGTGGTGGTCAAGATAGCCGTGCAGACGCAGCGGCCAGGCGCGGGCCTGCTGTGGCGCAAGGCACGCAGGCTGGCGATGTGAAACGAATGAAGTGAGGTTCATGAGCTTGCCTCCAACCGGCCAACACCGGCGGCGGCAAGTCACAGCGGAGCATCAGGCTCTGGCGCGGCTTGCCCGACCGGGGTGTCGGGACCGGTGTTCCGGTTCAAGTGCCTGACCGGGCCATACGGCAGGGGTCAGACAGCGACTAGATACTGTGTCCATTGAATTCTTCAGTGAAGGGAAAAAAGGCCCCGCGCTCGGGGCGGTCGAACTTTATTCAAGCGTAGTATCGAAGTCAACCCGCAAAGGGAACTTTGAATAAGTTTAACCTTATCTTAATGTTCCACGCAGGCGCAGCGGCTCAAACCTTGAACCGCCCCACCAACGCCGTCATCTCCCCCACCAGCCCCGACAACGCCTTGCTCGCCTCGCTGGTCTGCTGCGCACCTGCCGCGGAATGGTTCGACAGTTCGCGGATGTTCAGCAAGTTGCGGTCTACTTCCCGCGCCACCTGAGCCTGCTCTTCGGCCGCACTGGCAATGACCAGATTGCGCTCGTTGATTTCGCCGATCGCACTGTAGATGCCCTCCAGCACTTGCCCCGAGGCCAGAGTCACGTCCAGTGTCGACTGGGCGCGGTTGGTGCTGGCCTGCATGGAAGCCACCGCAGCTTCGGTCCCCGCCTGCACGCTGCCGATCATCTGCTCGATTTCCTGGGTCGATTGTTGCGTGCGGTAGGCCAGTGTGCGCACCTCATCCGCCACCACCGCAAAGCCGCGCCCGGCCTCACCGGCACGGGCCGCCTCGATGGCAGCATTGAGCGCCAGCAGGTTGGTCTGCTCGGACACCGAGCGGATCACTTCCAGCACCTTGCCGATGTCCCGCACCTGCCCCACCAACTGCTGCAGGTGCGCACTGCTGGTCTGGATTTCGCGGGTCATGGCTTCGGTGCCGTCAATGTTTTCACTGACTTGCCGGCGGCTTTGCGCGGCCAGCTGGTTGGATTCACTGGTGGTTTGCGAGGTGGTGATCGCGTTGCGCGCAACCTCCTCCACTGCCGTGGTCATTTCGGTCACGGCAGTCGCGGCCTGCTCCAGCTCCTGCCCCTGCTGACGCAGGTTGTTGGCGCTTTCCTCGGTGACCGCGTTCAACGCTGTGGCAGCGGCGTCCAGCTGCCGGGCACAGTTGTTGATTTGCCCAAGGGTGTCGCGCTGGCTCTGTTGCATGCGCTGCAGCTCATGGAACAGTTGGCCGATCTCGTTGTTACCCTGCCCTTGCACCGGCACACTCAGGTCGCCACTGGCAATGCGCTGGAAATGCCCACCGGCTTCACGCAGTGGGTGCAACACACGCTGGGCAATGAAAGCCCAGCACAGCACCGCCAGCACCACGGTCATGCCCAGCAGGCACACGCTCAGCAATTGTGCCCGGGCCAGACGCCGGTCCGACTCGAGCATGATTTGCTGGCCACGCTCGCTCAGCGTGGTCACCAGTTGCTGGCGCAGGGTTTGCAGCCGTCCCATGGCATTACCGGCATCGCTGTTGACCTTGAAATACTGCTCCAGCGAACGCTGGCGGGTCGCATCACGCTGCCCGGCCACCGCCTTGGCGTATTCGGCAAAGGTTGCCTGCAGCTCGGTTGCCAGCACGCGAAGGGCGGGTTCGCGGGCGTTTTCGACAAATTCGTCGACCAGCGCCTGGCTCTTGTTGTTCAGCTCCACCGACAGCGCCATGCGCTTGCCTGCACTCTCGTCATGGCCACCCAACTGCTCGATAAAGCCCGAAGACACGTTGGCGCTGGAACGAATCGCCATCAGCAACGCATTGTTCAACCGGTCCGACTGGTGCGCAGTCTGGTCCAGTTCAGTGATCTGCTGGTCGCTACCCAAGGCAGCCCACCAGGCACTGGCGGTCGAAAACAGCAGGGTCAGGCTGAACAGCGACAAAACCCAGAACATTCCGGTGCGAATTTTCAAGTTGGCAAGCATGCAGGCAGTACTCCTTGTTGGCACCACGTCTGGTCGATGATTCGACGGTGGGTGTGCAGCTATCGGAGGTGCTGGCGCAGGCTTGAGGCGCCGTGATGCGGTTATGTGCGGTAACCGAACGGAATGCGTTGAGACCCAGAGGCCTCGAAACCCTTGAGGGCATAACCCTTTTGCATAAATCCTGAGGCCAGCGCGGTTATTGTGGGAGCGGGCTTGCCCGCGAACACGGGCGAAGCCCGTGCCATCCGCTACCGCGCCTTGCCAATCGCTTTCGCTGCGTCTGCCAGGCGTTGGGTCGCCTGCCGGATCTCATCCGCATCCAGCGAAGCAAATCCCAGGCGCAAGGCGTTCTCGGCATGGCCAAACGGTGAAAACTGTCGCCCACTGCGCACCACCAGGTCCAGTTCCAGTGCGTTGTCGACCAACTGATCCACGTTGATCCCATCGGCAAACCTCACCCACAGCGCCAGACCACCTTCTGGCGCCTGCACGCTGATCTGCTCACCGAACGCATCGCGCAAACACCCCAACAAGGTCTCACGCCGGCGCCGGTACTCGCGGTTGACTCGGCGCAGGTGTTTCTTCAGCTCGCCATCATTGATCAGGTCCGCCAACATCTGCTGCATGACTGCATCGCCCTGCCCCAGGGTCAGCATGGCCCTGCGTTCCAGCGCGGTTGTCACTTCCACCGGTGCCACGATATAGCTGCAACGGAACGTACTGCCCAAAGGCTTGGACAGTGAGCCGATGTAAATCACGTGCCGTTGCTGGCGGTCGCTGGCCAAAGGCAGATAGGGCCGCCCGGCAAAGTGGTATTCGTAGTCGTAATCTTCTTCGACCACGCAAAAGGCATGCTGGCGCGCCAGTTCCAGCAGCTGTTGCCTGCGCCCGGCTGGCAGGCTGACCGTGGTCGGGAACTGGTGATGGGGCGTTATGTACATCATCCGCACCTTGTGCTGCCGGCACAGGGCCTCGAGCTGGTCGACCCGGCAACCCTCATGGTCCAGCTCCACGGTCACCAGGTGGGCACCCAACTGACGGAAGATCTCCCACGCTGGGGGGTAACTCAGGCGCTCGACCAGCACAACGTCACCCGGCTTGAGCAACACACTGGCCACGAGGGACAGCGACATCTGCACCCCTTGGGTCAGGCAGATATGCTCGGAGCCAACGTTCAGGCTGCGATTGTGCCGCAGCATATCGGCCAGGGCGCTGCGCAGATTGCGGCTGCTGCACTCGCTGCCATGGCGCACGCTGTTGCTGGTGAAGCTGCTGCGCAAGGCATTACGGTAATAACGGTGCAGTACAGCCTGTGGCAGCAGGCGGTGGTCACAGGCGCCGTTGTCGAAGAACAAGGCCCCTGGCCGCCCTTGCTGCGCTACAGCCTGTTCGTTCGCCTTGAAGTAGGCAACGGCAGGCTCCTCTGGCAGCGCCAGGGCAAAAGGCCGCACGGCACCGGAAACGGCCGCTGTGCCAGGCGCCAGCTGCTGGCTGACAAAGGTGCCCCGGCGTTGCACGCTTTGCAGCCAGCCCTTGGTCTCGGCTTCCTCGTAAGCAAGGATCACGGTCTTGCGATTGACGTTCAGCAGTTGCGCCATCTCCCGCGTGCCCGGCAACGGCGTGCCAGGGCGCAGGCGACCCTCGCTGATTGCGGCCACCAGCCCTTCGACAATCTGCCGGTACGACGCTTGCGCCCCATCGAGCTTGAGCAGTGGCTGCCATTTACGAAGCTGGACCATATGAAATATCCAAAACTGGAGGTTCTGCTGGTCCTGGACTATAGCAACAATCGGACCTCCATTTGCCCCGAGGTGTTCATGCAAAGCCGCCACGTCATTGAGTTGTCGCCCTCGGGCAAAACCTTCGAAGCCAGCCAGGAGTTGCTGCTCGATGCCATGCTCGCCAGCGGCCTGCCGGTACCCTTCTCCTGCCGCCGCGGCGCCTGCGGCTCGTGCAAGGTCAAGGTGGTGTCGGGGCAGCATCAGGACAAGCAGCGGGATGCGGACACACCGCCGCCTTCCTATCCCTTGGCCGCCGACGAGATGTTGCTGTGCCAGAGCCACGCCTGCAGCGACATGCGCCTGGAAATACCCGGCTGGTCACTGGACGCCCCGGCACTGGAAACCCATGCACAGGTCGTTGGCCAGCGCGCGCTGAGCGCAGATATTGTCGAACTGGTGCTGCAGCCTGCTCAGCCGCTGGAGGTGCGGGCGGGCCAGTACATGCGGTTTCAGTTGGACAACGGCGACAGCCGCTGTTTCTCCATCGCCAACCTGCCTGCCCAGGAACAAGGGCAACTGGTGTTTCACATCCGCAAGGTCAGCGGCGGCCTGTTCACCGAAGGCTTGCTGCCCACCCTGCAAGCAGGTGCAACGGTAAAGCTCGAAGGCCCGCTGGGCGCCTGTACCTGGCAGCACGATGACCAACGCCCGCTGATCCTTTTCGCCACCGGCACAGGTTACGCCGGCATCAAACCGCTGCTGCTGACGGCCTTGGCCGGCGACGCCGAAGTCACGCTGTACTGGGGCGGCTCATCGCCGGCGGATTTTTATGACCGCGAATTTCTCGACGTGTCCAGCAGTGCGCACCCGCACTTCCGCTGGCAACCGGTGCTCTCGGCCCAGGCACGTATACAGCAGGTGGCGCTCAGCCAGACGCATCGGTGGGACGAAGCCCAGGTCTATGCCTGCGGCAATGCCACGATGATCACCCAGGCCCGCGAGCAATGCCTTGCGGCAGGGGTACAGCCCCATCGTTTTGTGGCCGAGGCCTTTGTCGCCAGTGGTGCACTGACAACGCAGGCTTCAGCAGCCAGCACGCTGCACCCTGAGCTGGAAAAGGTCGGCCCACGTTATTCGCTGGACGGCATGCTCGCGGCCCGCGAACAGTCGGTGCGGGCCGTGGCCGCCATTGCCAGCCAACTGCAGGTCGGCATGACCACCGCACAGGCACTGGAGATGGCCGCGCATACCCTGCAGGCGATGGGCGCCTCACACACCTGGCACCCCACCTACATCCGATTTGGCGACGATACCGTGCGTACGCCACGGCAAGGCATTGACCTCCAACGTGCGCTACGCGCCACGGACATCGTCGTGGTCGACGTTGGCCCGGTATGGGATAGCTATGAAGGTGACTATGGCGATACGTTCGTGTTTGGCCAGCACGCCCTGCACCACGCCTGCGTGAAGGCACTGCATGAAGTATTCGACGAGACTCGCCAGGCCTGGGGCCGCGGGTTGACCGGACGTGAACTGTATGACTTCGCCGAGCGCAGTGCCCAGGCCAAAGGTTGGCAGCTGGAGCGCAACCTGGCCGGGCATCGCATCGCCGACTTCCCGCATGTGTTGTATAGCCAGGACAAGCTGGCCGAGGTGGAGATTGTCCCGAGCGAGGTGGTATGGGTGCTGGAGATACAACTGTGCCACCCTACCGAACCTGTCGGGGCATTCTTCGAAGACATCCTGATTGGCGAACGCAAGCCGGGCGCTGCCACGGCAGCTTGATGCCGCCAATCAAAGCACGCGCTGTGTGCTTTGGGTTAATGCCTCAAGGCTCGGCCCTTGAACCCGTAACAGGTTAAAGTTGGCAGCAGAAGGAAACCATACAAGGACGATTACCATGCAAGTACGCAAGCTCACCCCTGACGACCTCCCCCAGGCCTGCGCCTTGTGCATGGATGCCTTCATGCAGGCGGTCGCGCCCACGCTATCGGCGCAAGGTATCGAGACCTTTACCCAGGTGTCGGCACCCCAGGCGTTTGCCGAGCGCATGCAGGGTGACAACCTCATGCTGGCCTGTTTTGTCGAAGGCGCTATCGCGGGGCTGATCGAGCTCAAGGAAGGCCGTCACGTTGCGATGTTGTTCATTGCACCAGGCCTGCAACGCCAGGGCATAGGCAAGCGCCTGATGAACGCAGCACTGGAGCATGCCAGAACTGAGGTGGTGACGGTAAAGGCATCATTGTCTTCTGTACCCGCTTACCAACGCTACGGCTTTACCCCGGCAGGCGACGTGGGCGAGCTTGCCGGGCTGGTGTATCAGCCGATGGAAAAGCGCCTGCCGGAGCAGTCAGCGTAGGAGTGGGCCGGTGTCGCGAAAGGGCCGCAAAGCGGCCCAGGCGATACGCCTGGAGTATCCGGCTGTAGACCCGAGTGACCTGTGAGAGTGATACAGAGGCGATGGACCGCTGCACGCTTATGAGACTCCCCTCGCCGCCTGAGGACTGAACGGGCTCAGGCCGCGTGAAAGCCTCTAGGCGATGAGCGCAAAGGTTTGACAAATGTCAGCGTCGAGCCTGTGCCAGTGTTCTGTCGCGAAAGCCTTACAGTGAAGGTAGTGCCACCCTGCCGCGTAGACACGACAGACACGCATCCCGCATGGGCCTTCGCTATCTGGCTCACGATAAAGAGACCCAGGCCAATGCTGGTAGCACCCGCAAGTTGCTGCTCGCCTCGTACCAACGGCTCGAACATGTGCTCCAGCAGGTCAGGGGGAAGAACCGGGCCGCTGTTGTGCACCGTCAGGATGGTTGTCGTTTCCTCGACACGGGATGTCACATCAACCGATGTGCGAGGATCGCCGTAGGCAACCGCATTGGCCACCAGGTTACCGATCATCTGGCACAGGCGATCGGTATCGAACCAGGCACTGCGCCCGCCGCTATGCTGATAATTGAGTTGACGGCCGTGGAATGTCAGCCGCAACTCGTCAAGGCACCCCTCCACGGCATGCGGCAGGTCAGCCTCCTTGGACTCGATGGTGATACCGCGCCCGGCCTGGATGAGCGTGAAGTCCAGCAAGGCCGCCACCAGCCGCTGCGCGCGCGTCACGGAGTGGCTGATCACTCTGAGCAACCTGGGGCTATCGGCCGCATGTGAGCGTCTCCCCAACAAGTCGGCAGCCATGCCGATCGCGTGCAACGGCGTACGCAGGTCATGGCCGACGATCGCCAGCATTTGCGCATCCAGCAAGAATTGCGAAGGCTCCGGGCGCTGTAACACGCAGGGACTGCTGCGAGACAGCAAGGCGCGCTGTGCCTGGAGATTTTTGGCCAGGCAACGCTCGGCCAAGAGACGCGCGCACAGGAGATCACGCTCATAACGCGGACCTTCAAGGTTGAAAACGGTCAGCTCATGAACGATGCCGTTCGAACGTGGGCAGGCAATGGCATTGGACATCAGCGGCAGGGTGAAGCCCAGACGGTGCACGAAATCGAACTTGACGCTCGCCACCGCCCCCAACTGCCCGATCAATGGCTGCCAGTACAGCTGATGAAGGGTGTTGGCTTCCCTCGTAAGCAGTTGCTGAAAACGCATGCCAACCAAGGCTTCGTGCCTGTAGCCCAGCATTTGACATAGCGCCGCATTGGCGCTGGCGATCTGCCCGTTCTGCGATGTCAGCAGCAACCCGAAACCGGAAGCGTCCTCACGTATATGTGACGCAACATCCGTGCAGGCGCATACGGATGTTGCGGCAGAATTCGAAAGCGCGTTCAAGGTAAAGTCTCCTGCGAGCGAGTGTTGCCGCCCTTGCCGGGTCGACCGGGGTGACGTTCGACATGACAAGCGGCGCCGATTCAGGATGGGCGCAGGGCGGCGGCGGGTCTGTTCGCTAACGCACAGACGCTACTCGGGCGCCCCCCGCAGACTGAACGCTGAAAGGCCAGATCAGCAACCCGACCTACCATGGACAGTCCTTGGCTTCTTGCGCGCAGCTACATTCGACGCCTGTACGCACTTGCGGGGCGCTGGCGCTCGCCCCGACATACCTTCACCTATGAAAGCCTGCTGCGCTCGGAGCTGTACAACGCCGACCAGATGGCCGAGCACGGCCTGCGGCTGGCCCAGCAGCACCGCTTGAGCGAGCTGCCAGCCAACGACGCCCTGCTTGAACGCCTGGCCGACAACGAACGGATGCTGTCGACCAGTTGCACCGCCCTCGCAGGCGCCCTGCCCAGCTCCCGCCCCGCGTTACCCGCTGCGCAGTGGTTGCTCGACAACTTTTATCTGGTCGAAACACACATCCGCATTGCCAAACACGACCTGCCGGCCAACTACAGCCTGCAGCTGCCGCAGTTGGACAATGGCCCCTCGACCGGTCTGCCGCGTGTCTACGACATTGCCCTGGAGACAATTTGCCACGGTGACGGGCGGATCGATGCCGAAAGCTTCAGCCGTTTCGTCGAGGCCTATCAGCAGGCCAGCACCTTGACCCTGGGTGAGCTCTGGGCTATCCCGATCATGCTGCGCCTGGCCCTGATAGAAAACCTGCGCCGAGTCGCGGCGCGGGTCATGGCCAACTGGGCCGACCGCGACCTGGCCAATGTCTGGGCCGACCGGCTTGGCGAAACCGCCGAGCGCGACGCCAAGAGCGTGGTTCTGGTGGTCGCCGACATGGCCCGCTCGCAACCGCCGATGACGGCCGCCTTCGTCGCCGAGCTGGCCAGGCGACTGCAGCGGCACAGTGCTTCGCTGACCCAGCCGCTGCTGTGGGTGGAGCAGATGCTCAGCGAGTCGGCGCACAGCATCGAGCATCATGTCCAGCTCGATGCCCAACAGCAGGCCATCGACCAGGTGTCCATCAGCAACAGCATCGGCAGCCTGCGCCTGCTGTCGACCATCGACTGGAAGTTGTTCGTCGAGCACCTTAGTCATGTCGAACAGATACTGCGCCGCGACCCGGCCGCCATCTATCCAGCCATGGACTTCTCCAGCCGTGACCACTACCGGCACAGCGTCGAGCGCCTGGCGCGTCACAGCACATTCAGCGAGTCCGCGGTGGCGCGCACAGCCATCGAATTGGCCCTGGCAGCAGGCGCCGCCCCAGGTGAACCGGCTGAGCACGTGGGCTTCTACCTGGCGGGTGCCGGCCTGCCGTTGCTGGAGCAGCGACTAACCGCGCGGGTGCCGATGGCCGAGCGCTGGCAACGCCTGCTGCACCGGGCGCCACTGACGTTCTATCTGGTGCCTGTGACACTGCTCTCCTGCTTGCTGGCGTGGGGCTTCATACGCGCCATTGGCCTGGCGGGGTGGCCCTTCGCGGTGCTGGTCACCATGGCCCTACCGGCTCTGCTGTGCACCAGCCGTCTGGCCATCGGTCTGGTGAACTGGCTGGTGACCTTGACCGTCAAGCCCTCCTTTCTGCCGCGGATGGACTACGCGACCGGTATTCCCACAGACGCCCGCACGCTGGTGGTGGTGCCTACTCTGCTGGCCAATGCCGGCGATGTCGAAGAGCTGGTCGAAGGGCTGGAAGTACGCTTCCTGGCCAACCGTGACGACCACCTGCACTTCGCCCTGCTCAGCGACTTCATGGATGCGCGTGAACAGACCCAGCCCAAGGACGAGGCGCTGCTCGACCTGGCCAGCGAAGGCATCCGAGGCCTCAACCATAAGTACCCAAGCCTGGGCGGCGCGCGCTTTTTCCTGTTTCACCGGCCACGCGTATGGAACGCCGCCGAGCGCTGCTGGATGGGCCGCGAGCGCAAGCGCGGCAAGCTCGCTGAGCTGAACATGGTGTTGCGCGGCCACGGCCACGCGTGCTTCATGCGTATCGTCGGCGACCTGCAAACACTCGGCCACGTGCGCTATGTCATCACCCTGGACACCGACACCCAATTGCCTCGCGGTGCCGCCCAGCAGTTCATCGGCGCCATGCAGCACCCACTGAACCGTCCACGGTTCGACGCGCACACAGGGCGCATCCATGCAGGCTACGCGATCCTTCAACCGCGGGTGGGCATCAGCCTGCCCAGCGTGTCGCGCTCGCGCTATGCACGCCTGTTTGGCAGCGACGCGGGTGTAGACCCCTATACGCGGGCGGTTTCGGACGTTTATCAGGACCTGTTTCTCAGCGGTTCCTTCATTGGCAAAGGTATCTATGCGGTGGACGCCTTCGAGCAGGCACTGGAGGGCCGTTTTGCCGACAACCGTGTACTCAGCCATGACCTGATCGAAGGTTGCTACGCGCACTCGGGCCTGCTCAGCGATGTGCAATTGTTCGAAACCTACCCGTCCCGCTACAGCGCCGACAGCAAACGCCGACACCGCTGGATACGCGGCGACTGGCAACTGCTGCCGTGGCTGGTGCCATGGCTGCACACTGGCACCCAAGGCCAGGCGCAAAGCCCACTCAGCGCCTTGTCGCGCTGGAAGATCTTCGACAACCTGCGCCGCAGCCTGGAGCCGGCCGCGCTGCTGGCACTGCTGCTGTGGGGCTGGGTGGCCAGTGCCACGCCGCTCGCCTGGACGCTCGCCCTGCTGGCCTTGCTGATGACGCGCCCATTGCTGGATTCGCTGCTCGAAGTACTGGGTAAGACCACCGATGTACCTCTGTCAGAACACCTGCTGGCAGCTTTGCGCACCTCGGGTAACCATTTCGTACGTGCCGGCCTGTCGCTGGCCTGGTTACCCTTCGAGACCTGCTACAGCCTGGATGCCATCCTCCGCACCTTGTGGCGTCTGGCGGTCAGCAAAAAACGCCTGCTGCAATGGAACCCCTCGCGCGAGGACGAGCGCAGCAGTGCAGATAGCCTGCAGGCGGTGTATCGCGAACAATGGGGGCAAGCGGCCCTGGTGGCGGTGCTGATCGGAGCCTTGGCGATGCAGCCGATGGTACTGCTGATTGCCTCGCCGGTGCTTGCCCTGTGGCTGCTCGGCCCGGCGCTGGCCTGGTGGCTTGGCCGCTCGAGTGGCCCCACCGCATTCATGCCCGGCGCAGAAGACCTGGCCTTCCTGCATCGGCTTGCCCGTGCCAACTGGGCCTTCTTCGACACCTACGTCGGCCCTGCCGACAACTGGCTGCCACCCGACAACATCCAGGCGCCGCCCTTCGCCAGCATCGCTCACCGCACCTCACCGACCAACATGGGCATGGCCCTGCTCTCGCACCTGGCGGCTCACGACTTGGGCTACCTCAGTGCTGGCCGCCTGTTCGAACGCCTGGCCTGCATGCTCGACAGCATGGGCCGCCTCGAGCGTTTCAAAGGGCACTTCTACAACTGGTACGACACCCAGACCCTCAAGCCGCTGTCACCGCTCTATGTCTCGAGCGTGGACAGCGGCAACCTGGCCGCCCTGCTGTTGACTCTCAGGCCCGGCCTGCTGGAAATGGCCGACACGCCCCAGACAGACCGGCGCGTTACCCAGGGGTTGCTTGACACCTTCGATACGCTGCTGGACGCCTATACCCACACAAACGCTGACGTCCAGCCGATCAAGACCTTGCGCGAGCAGGTATGGCACGCTCATGGACAAGTGGGCAACGTGCCCGCCACGCTGCTGCCGAGGCTGGCCGAACAACTGCAGGCGCTGATCACACAGCCAGCGGCCTTTGCGCTGGGGGCAGAAGCTGCTGACGACCGGGCGTTCTGGCTGAATGCCCTGCATGCGCAATGTGTGGACCTGAGTTGCGAACTGCAGCGGCTGCAATTGCCCCCGGGCAACGATCAATCCCCCCAAGGGCTGCTGACCTGGCGCCAGCTGGCAGAGCTCGACGCAGACCAGTGGCCTCCCCCCCGAGCGCCCGGCGGTGGCAAACATCAAGGCGGTTGCCCGCCAGCGCATCGCCCAGGCTCACGGCCTTGCCAGCCGCATTGAAGCGTTGGCCAGCATGGACTTCACCCTCCTGTACGACAGCCATCGCGACCTGTTCGCCATCGGCTACAACGCCGACGAACAACGCCTGGACGCCGCGTTCTACGACCTGCTGGCTTCGGAGATGCGCCTGACCAACTTCGTCGTCATTGCTCAGGGCCAGGTGCCTCAGGACAGCTGGTTCGCCCTCGGCCGGCTGCTCACCAGCAATGCAGGCGTCCCCGTGTTGCTGTCCTGGTCCGGCTCGATGTTCGAGTACTTGATGCCGCTGCTGGTGATGCCGAACTATGAGGGCACGCTACTCGACCAGACCTGTCATGCCGCCGTCAAACGGCAGATCGAACATGGCAGGCTGTCGGGCCTGCCCTGGGGGGTCTCGGAATCGGCTTACAATGCGCTGGACGCCCATTTCAACTACCAGTACCGGGCGTTCGGCGTACCGGGGCTTGGCCTCAAGCGTGGCCTGGGTGAAGAGCGGGTGGTGGCGCCCTATGCCAGCGCACTGGCCTTGATGGTGGAACCCGCTTCCGCCTGCCACAACTTGCAGCGGCTGGCCACGCTAGGCCTGGCCGGCCGCTTCGGACTCTACGAGGCCGTGGACTACAGCGAGGCACGCCTGCCCCCCGGGCAGGACGCCGTCGTGATCCGCTCCTTCATGGCCCACCATCAGGGCATGAGTTTCCTGGCCCTGACTGCTTTGTTGCTGAACAAGCCCATGCAACGGCGCTTCGCCTCCGACCCGCAGTTCCAGGCCAGCATGCTGCTGTTGCAGGAGCGCGTGCCGAAAACCGCCGCGCCGTACCTGCATACCCTCCATACCCCGGCCGAGGATGCCGCAGAGCGCGCCCCCGAGGCACGGCTGCGGGTGTTCAGCGAGCCAAACCGCGCCCAGCCGGCCGTACAACTGCTGTCCAACGGCCGTTACCACGTCATGGTCAACCACGTAGGCAGTGGCTACAGCCAGCGCAGCACGCTGGCGGTGACTCGCTGGCGCGAAGACGCCAGCCGCGACGACCTAGGCAGCTTCTGCTACCTGCGCGATGTCGCCAGCGGCGCCTACTGGTCCACCACCTACCAGCCGACACGGCACCGCACAAAACTCCAGGAAGCGATTTTCAGCGACGGCCGCGCGGAGTTTCGTGTGCGTGAGCGCGACTTCGACTGCCACACCGAAATTGCCGTGTCGCCCGAAGACGACATCGAACTGCGACGCCTGCATCTGACCAACCATGGCGACCAGCCCCGCACCCTGGAGCTGACCAGCTACGCCGAAGTGGTGTTGGCACCAGCCTTGAGCGATGCCATGCACCCGGCTTTCAGCAAGCTGTTCATCCAGACCGAACTTATCCGCCCGCTGCAAGCCATTCTCTGCACGCGGCGGCCGCGCTCGCAGCAGGACACCGTGCCATGGATGTGCCACGTGCTCGCGGTGCACGGGGCCGATATCGAGGCGCTGTCCTACGAAACCGATCGGGCCCGCTTCATCGGGCGAGGGCGCACTCTGGCGAGGCCGGCGGCCATGGACCGTGACAACGCGGCGTTGTCCGACAGCGCAGGGGCTGTGCTGGACCCGATCGTGGCCATCCGCTGCCGCATCACCCTGATGCCCGGCCATGCGGCCACGGTTGACCTGGTCACAGGCGTCGCCGACAGCCGCGATGCCTGCCTGCAGCTGATCGGCAAGTACCGCGACCGGCACTTGGCCGATCGGGTGTTCGACCTCGCCTGGCCGCACAGTCAGGTGCTGCTGCACCAGCTCAACGGCTCGCTGGCCGACGCCCGGCTGTTCGAACAGATGGCCGCCTCGGTGCTCTATCCCAACGCCAGCCTGCGGCCCAACGCAGCGCTGCTGGCCAGCAACCGGCGCAACCAGTCCGGCCTGTGGGGCCAAGGTTTGTCAGGCGACCTGCCGATCGTGCTGGTACAGATCGGCGCCCCGGCCAACATTCATCTGGTCAAGCAGATGGTGCTCGCCCATGCCTACTGGCGCCAGAAAGGGCTGGCGCTCGACCTGCTGATCTGGAACGAAGACCAGGCCGGTTACCGCCAGCAATTGCAGGAGCTGATCATGGGGATCGTCGCCTCCGGCAGCGAAGCGGCCCAGCTCGACCGCCCCGGCGGCATTTTCGTACGGCCCGCGCAGCAACTGTCTGCCGAGGATAGGCTACTGACCTTGTCGGTAGCGCGGCTGGTACTCAACGACAATCTCGGCACGCTGGAGGAGCAACTGCACCTGCGTCGCCAGCCAGCGGTGCCTCCGGCTCCTCAGGACAACCCGGCCAGCCGACGGCCGGCACCCGCCAGCCATTCACCGACCGAGCAACCCACACTGATGCTGGGCAACCGCTATGGCGGGTTCAGCGCCGACGGCCGCGAGTACGTCATTGCGCAGTTACCCGGCTCACCGCCGCCGGCGCCGTGGGTCAACATCCTGGCCAACCCGTACTTCGGGAGCGTCGTCTCCGAGGCCGGCAGCGCTTACACCTGGTACGAGAACGCCCACGAGTACCGGTTGACGCCCTGGCACAACGACCCAGTTACCGACGCCAGTGGCGAAATCCTCTACTTACGCGACGAGGACAGCGGCGAGTACTGGTCACCGACTCCGCAGCCCTGCCCAGGCCCTGGCCGTTACTGCACCCGCCACGGCTTTGGCTACAGCGTGTTCGAATATGCTGAGCAGGACCTGCGCAGCGAGCTCTGGGTGCATGTGGCGCTGGATGCACCGGTGAAGTTCAGCCGGCTCAAACTGCATAACACTTCGACACGGGTACGCCGGTTGTCGGTGACCTGCTTCGTCGAGTGGGTGCTGGGCGACCTGCCTGGCAAAACCGCCATGCACGTGGTCAGTGAAACCGACCCTTTCAGTGGTGCGCTGTTTGCCCGAAACAGCTACGCAGTGGAATACTCCACGCAAGTGGCCTTTCTCGATTGCGACCTGCCGATACAGAGCCTGACCTGTGATCGCGGCGAATTCCTGGGGCGCAACGGCGATTGCCAGGCCCCCTTGGGCATGCACCAGTCACGGCTGTCGGGGCGTATCGGCGGTGGTCTGGACCCATGCGCGGCACTGCAAGTGGCGCTGCAGCTGGAGCCTGGCGAAAGTCGGGAAGTGGTGTTCCGCCTGGGCGCCGCCCGGGACGCCCAAGCCGCCACCCGCTACGTCCAGCAATACCGGGGCGTGCAGACCGCATTGGGCGAGTTTGACAAGGTCAGCGCCTACTGGCGGCGGACACTGGATACCGTGCAGATCGAGACGCCAGAACCTGCACTGGATGTGCTGGCCAACGGCTGGTTGATGTACCAGGTGATCGCCTGTCGGTTCTGGGCGCGCAGCGGCTTCTACCAGTCCGGCGGTGCCATCGGATTTCGCGACCAGTTGCAGGACAGTATGGCCATGGTCCATGCCGCTCCGGCGGCGGCGCGCCAACATCTGCTGGCCTGCGCTGCGCATCAGTATGCCGAAGGCGACGTGCAGCACTGGTGGCATCCACCGCTGCAGCGCGGGGTGCGTACCCGCTGCTCGGACGACCTGCTATGGCTGCCGCTGGCAGCCAGCCGCTACGTAGAGACCACCGGGGACTACGCGGTGCTTGACGAGCCGGTCGGCTACCTGGAAGGGCGCCCGCTCAACGCCGGCGAAGAGTCCTACTACGACCTGCCTGGCCACTCGGCCCTGATCGAGAGTCTGTACCAGCATTGTCAGCGCGCCCTCGACCACGGCCTGCAGTGCGGCGCCCAAGGCCTGCCGTTGATGGGCAGCGGCGACTGGAACGACGGCATGAACCGGGTTGGTGAACAAGGGCACGGCGAAAGCGTGTGGCTGGGCTTCTTTGGCCACGAGGTACTGCGGGCATTTGGCAGCGTTGCCCTGCGCCAGGGCGACAGCGCCTTTGCGCTGCGCTGCACCACCCAGGCCGCGACACTCGCCGAAAAACTGGAAGCACACGGCTGGGACGGCGGCTGGTACCGCCGCGCCTGGTTCGACGATGGCCAGGTGCTGGGGTCGGCGAGCAATCAGGAATGCCGGATCGACTCAATCGCGCAAAGCTGGGCAGTGCTGTCGGGCGTCGCGTCGCCCGAGCGTGCGCGTCTGTCCATGGCCGCGGTGGACAGCCACCTGGTGCGCCGCGACATTGGCATCGTCAAACTGCTCGACCCGCCCTTCGATAAGGGCACCCTGGACCCTGGCTACATCAAGGGCTACCTGCCAGGGGTGCGGGAAAACGGCGGTCAGTACACCCATGCGGCGATCTGGGCAAGCATGGCCTATGCGCGCCTGGGCGAGGCCGGCAAGGCCTGGGAACTGCTGCGTCTGATCAACCCGGTGCGCCAGAGCTGCAACGCGCTGATCGATACCTACAAGGTCGAACCCTATGTCATGGCCGCCGACGTCTATGCAGTTGCGCCCCACGCCGGGCGGGGTGGCTGGAGCTGGTACACCGGGTCTGCCGGCTGGATGTACAGGTTGATCGTCGAAAGCCTGCTGGGGCTGCAACGCAGTGACGACACCCTGCGCCTGCAGCCACTGTTGCCGGCAGGCTGGCCAGGTTATGTGTTGCATTACCGCTTTGGTAGCGCCCATTACCGCATCGAGGTACGCAACAGCGGCAGCGAGCTGATCCTGAGCCTGGACGGCGAGCAGCTCGCCGAAGCCAAGCTTCAGCTGAAGGACGACGGGCGCATGCACCAAGTCATTGCCCAGTGTCGGGCTGCTCCATGCCTACCTGCTGAACCGCTGGGCGCACCATGACCGCGCAGACGGAAGCTATGGCCCCGCTAGGCTAAACTTGTACCAACACGTCTCCGTCCACGGTCCCACGCATGCAACCCACGCAAAAACCCCAAAACAACCACTTGTTGGCTGCACTGTCGTCAGAGACGTTCAGCCGGTTGGAGCCGGACCTGGAGCATGTGAACCTGCCCTTGGGCAAGGCCCTGTACGAGTCCGGGGACACCCTGCGCCACGTCCACTTCCCGACCGATGCCATCGTTTCGCTGCTGTATGTGATGGTAAACGGCGCCTCGGCCGAGATCTCGGTGGTAGGTAACGAAGGGCTAGTGGGCATTGCCGTGTTCATGGGTGGCGAAAGCACACCCAGCCGGGCCATCGTACAAAGCGCAGGGCATGCCTACCGCTTGCCCGTGCAAAGGCTCAAGGACGAGTTCAACCGACATGGCGAGCTGATGACGCTCATGCTGCGCTACACCCAGGCACTGATCACCCAGATGGCGCAAACTGCGGTGTGCAACCGGCATCACTCCATCGACCAACAGTTGTGCCGCTGGCTGCTATTGTCGCTCGACCGCCTGCCGGGTGATCGCCTGTGCATGACTCAGGAACTGATCGCCAACATGCTGGGCGTTCGCCGCGAGGGTGTGACCGATGCTGCAGGCAAGCTGCAGCGTCTGGGGGTGATCGAGTACAACCGCGGGCAGATCAGGGTGCTCGACAGACCACGACTGGAGCTGCTGAGCTGCGAATGCTACGCCGTAGTGAAGAAAGAAACCGAGCGACTGCTGCCCTACATGCCGGTCTGATAGCGTGTACCCATGGCTCCAGGCTGTGCACCACGACACCCAGGTGCTGGAGGCCTCTTCCAGGTCCAGTCCGCGTCGCGTGTCACGGTTGGGGTTGTCGACCTGGAAGAACTCTCCAAAACTGGCGACCAGGCTCTGCAGCGCAAGACTGCTGCTATTGGGTGCGCACGGTCGTCAGCCCATCTGCTGCCACAAGATCAGCAACCCGGGCACCCAGGCTGTGAAGATCGCGCACAGCAAGGTCATTGCTGCCACCAGACGCTGGATCTTCCTGGCCAGCGCCAGCAGCAGGAAAAAGCTGAACCACAACACCGTCCACGCCGCCCAGTTCAGCACATCCCATACCTTCAACAGCCCTTCGGCGCCAGGGATGGAACTGACTGTCACCACCAGCGCCGTCACGCTGACGAACAGGCAGAACCAGCCTAGCCCGCGTCCATCTACCTGCAGCACCTGGTTGGCGGCCACCCACAGGTAGGTAAAGGCGAACAGGAGGGTCAAGGCACCGGCCTTGATGCCTTCGTCCGAGCCCACCACGAAGATCAGGTAGACCGCCACCAACAGGCTGAGCAAACCGACAAACAGGTTGATCACCGCCACTTCGCGGTCAGTGATACGCCCCATCAGCCAGATGCTGTTGATGAACAACACTGCACCCACATACAGCAGAACCAGTCCGTACAACATGGCAACCTCTTCTCATTCGAATTGTTTTAGGGTTTTTCTTGCCATTTCCAGCATCGACAGCCGCTGTTTCATCGCCTCTTTCGACAAGTAGGCATGAGCCTCAGGCTCCTGCCAGCCCTGGGCCGCCATCAGCAGGACCTTGGCTTTGTTGATGTCGGCCTGGTGCTCCAGACGCTCCTGCAAATGGGCATTCTTCTGCATCAAGCGGGCCTGGGCTTCACTGTTGCTTCTGGCGCACACCAACGCCGGAAGCACCTTGTGGTTGTCCAGAGGCAGCACCATCACGCCGTGACACCCCAGCTCCAGGATTTGCGAAAGAATGGTCGGGCTCTCGTACTCCACCAAGGCGATGGCGGTCAGGCGTACGCCGGCCTGGGCCAGCAGCTTGCCCAACTCGGCATGGTGGCGGCCTTCGAACACTCCGCAGAACACCAGGTCAGTGTGGGTGTCGAAGGCCTTGGGCGGTGGCCAGCACTGCTTCACCGAGCAGCCGATGCGCATCAGTTGCAGTACCAGGGCATCAGTGATTTCACTGGGCGGACAAACAATGCCCACGTGCAGTTCACGCAGCGTGTTCAGGATGTTCGAAGTGCTCATGAGGGGCCGCCTCCCATCATGCTCGAAGTCCAGTCGTCCAGGTTGTGAACCACCACATAGGGGTCAGGACGGATGGTGGTAGGCGATTGCCATTTGATGCAGATCTGCCCGCTTGCATCGATCTCGCCAATGCGTGAAAACAGGTGCGAATGGTTGTTCTGCTGCTCCACCTGCACCCTGCCCTGGGGGCTATCCATGCTCGTGTGGTACAGGTGATTGCGGATCACTTCCACCTCCAGGCTGCCGGTGGCATTCACCGCCTGGCACAGCATGCGCATCTGGCAATACGCCGCCTCGGCCCAAGCAGTGATGCGCACATCGGCCGGAAAGAACGCACGGCACTGACTGACGAATGCATTGCTTTGCGGCGACTCGACGCTGGTAAAGTACGGTGCCACGACGATGTTGCCGTGAGCCACCTCGGCCCCCATTTCGGCAATTTCTGCCTCGCTGGTAGTCAAGCTGGCGATCGGCGGCCGAGGGCCACTGCCATAGCGCTGTGCTATTGCTTGATAGAAGCTTGCCGTCCCCGTACCGACCACGGTCGAAAACACCACATCCGGGGCAGAACGTACCACTCGCTCGACCACCAGGGCCAAATCATCGGCCGAGGGGTACAGGGGCATGTAGACTTCTTCCACCACTTCGCCGCCATGCTGCTTGTACAGGTGACGCATGACATGGTTGCTTTCCCGCGGGTAGATGTAGTCGGAACCGACGAAGGCGACCCTGGCGCCGTAATGACGTGTCAGGTATGCCGCCAGCGGCGCGCTGTTCTGGTTGGGTGCCGGGCCGCCGTAGATGATATTGGGCGAGTACTCGAAGCCCTCGTAGGGCGTGGGATAGAACAGCAAGCCATCGGCGCGCTCGATGACGGGCATCACGGCTTTGCGGGTGTGCGACATGTAGCAGCCGAGCATCAGGCGCACGCCGTGGTTGCGCACATAGTCGTCACACAGGTTGCGATAACGGTCCGGGTCGCCTCCGGGGTCGCCGACCAGGGTCAGCACCGGCTGGCCGAGCACTCCCCCCTCGCGGTTAACCTGTTCTACCGCCAGCAGCGCGCCACAGCGCTGCGAGCGTTCAATGGCTGCGGTAACGCCGGTTTCGGCGAACAGCAAACCCACCTTCAATTGCCTGTCTTGTCTACTCATCACACCATCCTGTGACAACCATCATGTCGGCAACGAAAAACGGATGCGCCCGCGCTCGAGGTGGCCGGCCACCGTCATGCACGTCACTTCTGCCCGGCATCGGATGCGGTTACCGAGCAAGTACTCGGCCAGTGGCACTTCCAGCTCATGGCGGATAAAGCGCTTGAGCGCACGCGCGCCAAACTCCAGGTCGTGGCCTTCGCTGGCCAGCTTGCCAACCACCGCAGCATCCAGCTGCAGGCGGCAGTGATGCTTGGCAAGGCGCCGGTTCAGGCGTGACACCTCCAGTTCAACGATGCGCTCGCCCACCTCCTGTTCGATGGCATTGAACACCACGGTGCTGTCGATGCGGTTGACGAACTCGGCAGAAAAACGCTTCACCAGGCGCCGCCGCACCAGACCCGGCAAACGCTCGCGGCGAGCTGCCTGCAGGCCAAGCAGGCGCCGCAGCGACGCCAGCGGGCCCAGCCGGTGCTGGCGTATTTCGTCTGCCGCCAGGTTGCTGGTCATGAACACCAGCGTGTTACGAAAATTGAAGCTCTTTTCACCGGAGGCCAAGCGCAGCAGGCCGTTGTCAAACACATTGAGCAGCGCCTGGGACACCTCCTTGCTGGCCTTTTCCAGCTCATCGAACAGCACGATCCCCGGGCGTCCCTGGCTTCCGTCCAGCAGCGCCTGGTCGAACAGCGTGCGGCCCTCCTTGGCGCCAGCATAGCCCGGTGGCGCGCCGGTCAGGGCGGCGGCGTAGTGTTCCTGGGCCAGCGTATTCATGTCGACCCGGCAGTAGGCATCGGCATCACCGTGCAGGGCGCGGGCCAGGGCACGCACGACCTCGGTCTTGCCGACTCCGGTCGGGCCGAGGAACAGTGCCGTAAACAGCGGCCGGCGCGGGTCGAGAATATCCGCCCGCACCACCGTGAGCACATCTTCGATGGCCTGCAAGGCTTCGTCCTGGCCCAGTACTTCGTTGCGTACTACCTGCATGACGGCAGCGACATCGAAGCGGAAACGCGACTGCAGGGTGTCTTCGCTACGCTGGTGGGTCTCGACGATTGCCCGGGTGTGGCAGTTTTCGGCATTCAGTGCAGCGCTGGAGGACGCATCGCGACGCGTCTGCTCCAGCAGGTCGTTCAGGAACGGCATGGTCTTCCCCTCGCTTTGTGAAACAGCGTGCCCGCAGGCACGCTGGGCAAGCCCGTCAGCGGGCTTCCTTTTCCTTGGCATCGTAGGGAAGACTGCCGACCGGGCACTGCGCCACCCCCGAGGTGCGCCGGGTCAGGGCCTCGACGTCCTCGCGGGCCTTCTCGGCATCCAGCACCCAGGTGCGGTAGAACTCGAATGGGCATTCGGCAATGCCGCGGTCGCCGTCGCCAGACAAATGCATACCGCTGTAGCCACGGTGCAGGATCTTGTACAGGTGGTTTTGCGACTGGTCGTTCTGCCGCGCATCGCGAATTTGCGAGATCGACAGCTGGGCGTACTGGATACCCATCTCCTCTTCACCGCACTCGCCAAGTGTACGGCCATCGAAACCGATGATTGCCGAGTGACCGAAGTAGGAATACACACCATCGAAGCCCGCGGCGTTGGCCACTGCAACATAGCAGTTGTTAGCCCACGCCATGGCCTTGGCCATGAGCACCTGCTGGTCCTTGGCCGGATACATGTACCCCTGGCAGCGCACGATCAGCTCGGCGCCTTTCATGGCGCAATCGCGCCAGATTTCCGGGTAGTTGCCGTCATCGCAGATGATCATGCTGATCTTCAGGCCCTTGGGGCCATCGGCAACGTAGGTCTGGTCGCCCGGGTACCAGCCCTCGATCGGACACCAGGGGATGATCTTGCGGTACTTCTGCACGATCTCGCCGTTGTTGTCGATCAGCACCAGGGTGTTATAGGGGGATTTGCGCGGGTGCTCTTCATGGCGCTCGCCGGTCAGCGAAAACACGCCCCAGACGTTGGCCTTGCGGCAGGCCTGGGCGAACACTTCGGTTTCCACGCCGGGTATGGCCACGGCGGTTTCCATCATTTCGGCCGGGTCATACATGATGCCCTGCAGGCTGTACTCCGGAAAAATCACCAGATCCATGCCCGGCAGCCCCTGCTTCATGCCGACAATGATGTCGGCGATTTTTCTGGCGTTTTCGAGCACTTCATCGCGGGTATGCAGGCGCGGCATCTTATAGTTGACCACGGCGACGCCGACGGTGTCATTGCTGCTGGAAATATCACCATGACGCATGTTGACCACCTCTTGTTGTTATTTTTTCAGGGACGAAAAAAAGCCCTCTCCGCATGCGGAGAGAGCTCATTTGCTCTTTGGGGTTCGGTGTGGAGGCCGCGACATCGCCATTGATGCGCGGCTCCTGACAACCAACGGTATATGCCGGGTGTGGCGGCTTGTCAACCCGCCATCAACCGTTGCCGCTTCAGGCGCCGAGTGAGCACAGCACGCTTTGCAGTTTGTCTCGAGTGGTATTCGTGCACGCCTGCATGGGCTCGCGCAGCTCGTCTGCAATCAGGCTTTGCAGCTGCAACGCCGCCTTGACCACAGCCGGGTTGGGCTCGGTAAAGGCCACCTTGATCCAGGGCAGCAACTGGTAGAACGTACCACGCGCGGCGGCCCAATCGCCGCTGTCGACCTGCTGCACCATGCGTACGTACAGGTCGGCGCGCACATGTGCGGAGGCTGAAATGGCCCCAGCCCCACCCAGGCACAGGTTATTGAAGATCTGCAGGTCTTCACCGGCCAGCACCTGGGCGTGGCCGTCCTCGATCAGGGCCATGGTCGTCTCGCTGTCACCGCCACAGTCTTTCACCGCTGCAATGCGTGGATGGCGCACGATACGGCGCAGGGTTTCACGTTCGATGCGCACGCCGGTGCGGTAGGGAATGTCGTAGACGATCACTGGCACGCTGGCAGCATCGGCCACGGTGGCGAAGAAGGCTTCGATGCCAGCCTGCGAAGGGCGGATGTAGCAAGGTGCGGGAACCAGCAGCCCGCCAATGTCACGCTGCTGGATCTCAGCCTGTAAGGCCAACAGTTCGCGCAGGTTGTAACCTGACAGGCCCATGACCACCCTACCCGGCTCCACCCAGGCCAGCACGGCATCCAGCACCGCCAGTTGCTCGGCCTTGGACATCGCCGCTGCCTCACCCGTGGTACCGCACACCACAAAACCGGCCACACCGTCTTCGAGCAGCTTCTTCACCAGCTTTTCCAGGCCTGGGAAGTCGATTTCATTGGCGCGCATTGGCGTGACGAGGGCGATCCAGATACCACGGAAATTCGACATGCAAAAACTCCTGATGTTGACCGAAAGTCAGCGTCAGCAGGGCGAAGAGTGGAGGTGGTGGCAGGGATACCTGGCGCCTTCTGTCTCGTCAGCCCACCTGACGAGACAGCGCGCCTCGGTCAGATGAGCGGCTGTTTCTTGGATTTCTTGGCAACGGCAACGCACGCGCCTGCCTGGGCGATGAAGCCCGAAGCGGAAATGGCGTGGTTGGATGGGGACATGCTGGCAAGCCCGTTGCGTAGGTATGGCTGGATAATGGCGGGAAAAGTCGCCACAGGCAAGCCCGCAGTCGCACGCTTCAATTCAGGCCTTGCTTCACCGCTATAGCAATGCAGTGGGTTTCAGGCGCCAGCCACACGGACTTGCTTCGGCGGCGTCTACCTACAGGCGAATGCTTTGATGTGCTGTATGGTTACCGGTTAAGCAAAAACCGTTTTTTCGGAGACAAACATGCTGCGTATCTTTGAACGTAGGCTCGACCCCTTCCCGCCCGACGAGGTACCACCGCCGCCGGTTGGCCTGTTGCGCTTCATGTGGGCTTGTACCCGCGGCGCTCGTGGCTACATCCTGGCGCTGGCACTGCTCAGTGCCGGGGTGTCGATATACGAAGCCTGGCTGTTCGCGTTCCTCGGTCAGGTGGTCGACCTGCTCGCGTCCTGGCAGGCCGGCGGTACTGTTAGCCCCGAGGAAAGCCGAGTGCTGTGGGGTATCGGCATCGTCCTGCTGGTCAGCATCGGACTGGTGGCACTGCGCACCATGGTTCAGCACCAGGTGCTGGCGATCAACCTGCCGCTGCGGCTGCGTTGGGATTTTCACCGGCTGATGTTGCGCCAGAGCTTGTCGTTCTTTTCTGACGAGTTTTCTGGCCGGGTCACAACCAAGGTGATGCAGACGGCACTGGCAGTGCGCGATGTGCTGTTCACCCTCATCGAAATCCTGCCCGGGATTGGCGTGTATTTCATCGCGATCATTGCCCTGGCCGGCGGCTTTGCCCTGAAACTGATGCTGCCCTTCATTGCCTGGGTCGTGCTGTTCGGTTTGGCCATGCTGTATTTCGTACCCCGGTTGGGCAAGGTCGGCCAGGAGCAGGCCAATGCCCGGTCGTCGATGACCGGGCGGGTTTCTGACGCTTACACCAACATCACCACGGTGAAACTGTTTTCGCACTCCAACCGCGAAGCGCACTTTGCGCGCGCAGCCATGGAAGACTTCAAGCAGACCGGTTTTCGCCAGATGCGCCTGGTGAGCCAGTTCGAAATCGTCAACCAGGCGCTGGTGGTGGGCTTGATCTTTGGTGCCGGTGGCTATGCACTGTGGCTATGGCACCAGGGACAGGTCGGCACCGGGGCCGTGGCGGCGATTACCGCCATGGCCTTGCGCGTCAATGGTATGTCGCACTGGATCATGTGGGAAATTACCTCGCTGTTCGAAAATATCGGCACCGTGCAGGACGGTATGGCCACCCTCACCCGCGGCCCCAAGGTGCAGGATGCGCCGGGTGCTGCAGAGCTGGTCACCACGGGTGGCGCGGTGAGTTTCGACAAGGTCGGCTTCAACTACAACGGTGAGCGCCAGGTGCTCAATGAGCTGACGCTGCACATTCGTCCGGGCGAAAAAGTCGGCCTGGTCGGCCGCTCCGGCGCCGGCAAGTCCACCTTGATCAACCTGCTGCTGCGCTTCTACGACGTGGACAAGGGGGAAATACGCATCGACGGGCAGAACGTCGCCAAGGTCACGCAAGACAGCCTGCGCAGCGCCATCGGCATGGTCACGCAGGACACCTCGCTGTTGCACCGTTCGATTCGCGACAACATTGCCTATGGCCGCCCCGATGCCACCGAAGCACAAATCCGCGCCGCTGCGGCCAGTGCCCAGGCCGATGGTTTCATCAGCCAGCTCAGCGACCGCCAGGGCAACAGCGGTTACGACACCCTGGTGGGTGAACGCGGCATCAAGCTGTCTGGCGGCCAGCGCCAGCGCATTGCAATTGCCCGGGTGATGCTGAAGAACGCACCGATCCTGCTGCTGGACGAAGCCACCAGCGCGCTGGACTCGGAGGTGGAGGTGGCCATTCAGGAGAGCCTGGATGAGATGATGCAGGGCAAGACCGTTATCGCCATCGCCCACCGGTTGTCGACGATCGCCGCCATGGACCGGCTGATCGTGATGGATGAAGGGCGCATCATCGAGCAAGGCACCCATGCCGAACTGTTGGCGAAAATGGGTACCTATGCACGGTTGTGGCAGCACCAGAGTGGCGGGTTCCTGGGTGAGAATCAGGGCGTGGCCGAGGCTGTGGAGTAAGCAGTGACCGAGGTCAGCCAGCGCATACCCAGCCTTCGAAAGCCTGCTCAGTCAATGAACTGCGCCCCTGGCGATGTTCATGGTCGCTGCTCACCCGACAGCATCGCCTGCACCCCATTGGTTGGCTGTTGCAACAAGCCTCGGGGCAAGCGGAAACCTTTGAACGGTTGCTGGGTAATGGGATTGAAGGCTTTTTCAGCGTTCAGCCGATAGCGCATCACGCCATCTCCGGTGCGGAAGCTCAGGTCCACGCTGGTCGCCGTCCGGCCATTGAGCGCGCCGCGGCTGAGCAAGCGGAACATCGACCACGGGCCACGGTACTCCAGGCTACTGCTGTTGCCACTTTGCCTTAGCAAGGTGAGATTGCTACGGACCTGCTGCCCCAAGGTATTGGGCCAGACAATACCCGTGATATGGCTTGGCCCATGGGTGTAGGAAATCAACTGGCCATCCAGGTCCAGCAGGCTGGTACGCTGGTTCGCACTGAGCCCCAAGGGCTCGATGCTGAACTGCACACTTAGCTTGCCACGCTGATCGAAAAATGTTTCGCGGATGCGATCCGCCAGCTCGAGCTGCTCGATCACGTCGTCACGAATCAGGGATTGCCCGTGCTGAGCGGACTGCAAAGCCTCAAGATTGTCCTTCAGGAAAACCTTGAGATACCGATCATTAAACTGCTGCAGGCGCCCTTTCGGCCCGAAGAACGCCTCGAAGTCATCCAAAGAAGCATCGGGTGCCTTCACCACAAAGGGGTAGCGGCCTGCCAGGCGTTGCTGGAAAAAACTGTACACGTCAGCATCCCAACGTCGCTCCAGTTCGCGCAATGCTTCAACGTTCAGCACCTGAGCAGTCTGGTCGGCGAGCTTTCTGACCTGGTGGCTGATGGGCTCCGGTAAACCTGTGGCAACACGTTGCAGGGTGCCGATCGGGTCCTGCCCTGTCATCGCAAAGCGCTGATGCACGGCTTGCAATGCAGCCTTGCCGCGGTCCGGGCTGTCTTGTACGGCCTTGGCGTAGTCCAGCACGGCCGCAACAGCGCCAAGGGTTTCATCGTAGTAGCTCGGCTTTTCTCCTGTCGCCTGCAGCATGGCGCCCAAGCCTGCAAACGCCCGCTGGATGGCCAACGCTTGCTGTTGCTCGGGTTTTCCGGCTACTACCCGCAGCGTACTCAGCTCACCCAGTGATTCAACAACTGTTGGAGGCGCAAGCGAGGTGTTATCCCTGACCGTATCCAGCAGCCGTTGCAACGGTGCTGCGGGGCCGGTCAACTGTTCCAGGATCGCGACACCATGGTCCAGATCACGGAAGTCAGCCACCGTAAAAGCGTTCAGGGCGCGCCGCCAGCTGTCAATGTAATCGGCGCTGTAGAGGTTATACAGCCGCTCGGTCAGCGCATCGCGGTCAACGTCCGAATAGTCGAGTTGACTGCGCTCCCCCAATGCCCATTGATCAACCATCGCCATTTCAGCGAAGCGTTGGCTGTGCGGCTCGAAGTATTCCCTGAAGCCTTTGGCGGTGAGCATGGCGGCCAGCCGTACATCCTCATCCCCTTGCCTGGCCCCGGAAGACGGCTGGTACACCACATCGAACGCAGGCCCTACCTGGTGGCGCAGGTCCAGCCCGGCGTGCAACTGCTGGTACGATTGTTGTTTCAGCCCTACATAGACTCGCTGTGGCAACGGCAATTTGCGCAGCGCCTGCTGCACTTCGCTGACCCGCTGGCGGTACTGCGGCAAATCGGTATCGGCATAGGCCAAGGCGTATTTCAGGTGCTGCATGAGGTCACGCTGCAACTGCCCCTGGCCAGGAAAGGCCCGTTGCCACTGACGGGCCATCCAGTCCTCGACCAATTCTGGCCGGCGGCTGTTACGCTCCTCGATCATCCGGTAAACCCTGAGCGCGGCCATTTGTTGCTCGCTGCCAGGTGGTGCTGCGTTCATGGCATCGATCACACCACTGGCCAAGGCCGGCAAGAAACGTTTCGACAACAAGCTGAGGTACGCCTCATCAACCAAGGGACCAATGTTGCGCCCTTGGTACAAGCCAAAATCGGCAACCACTGGCCAGGCCGCACGATAGTCGCCAAACACCGCCACCGCATCGCGAATCTGGTCCAGTGGCGCCAGCAGGTTGCGCCCGGTCGGATCAAGACGCATATCGACTTCGTGACCACTGTACTCCTGGCTTTTGGCGAGCACACTGGCAGCCTTGGCGCCATTGATGTCGGCGTAACGCTGCCAGCTGGCAACGGCGATACTGAACGCCAGGATGCCTACACCAGAGCCCACCCACAGCAAGTGGCGCTTGCTGCGCGCAACCCGAACATTGTCACCCGCCAGCCCGGCTTCCTGATAAATAACCCGCCTGAATGCTTGCTGGATGAAATAGACCAACGCCTTCCCCTGTGCCTTACCTTCACGCAGGGGCAGCTTCGTCGTGTAGGGCTGTGCCGCTTCACGGACAAAGGCATTGCGCATGTCGCCTTGCTGTACCACTGACGACCAGTACACACCACGTACCAAGGGTGGCGTGGTGAACCGGTCACTCGCCAAGGTTTCGCGCAGGAATGCCTGCAGTATGGGGCGCAACCCGATCAGCTGTGCATGCAGTGAGAACAGGCGCCCGCACGGTGCTGTCTTGCCCAGTACATCCAACCGGTCGATGACCTGCTCCTGCAATTGGGTGAGAAGCCGCCCGTAGTGCTCGTCATACTCATCCAGCCAGGCGTCGAACGCGTCAACCGCATCCAGCTTGAAGGTGAACCCCAACAGGCTTTCACGCTTGGCGGCCGGAAGCTGGCTGTAGAACTGGTCGAAGCCGTCCAGCAGATCGAACTTGGTCAGTACCACGTACAGCGGCAGGCGCGCCCCCAACTGACTGCTCACTTCGTAAAGGCGGGTGCGCAACCCATGGGCCAGCGCGACGCGCTGCTCGGGCTTGCCATGCAGCAGCGCTGGCAGGTCGACCACCAGCAACACACCATTGAGCGCCCGCTGGCTTCGCTTACGCTGCAGCCAGCCCAACAGGTGCTCCCACAACCGGGCCTGGATGCCGGGCGGCGCGGAGGCTTCGGAGGGGGCGTTGGCCGCCGAGCCCGCCGGCGGTTTTTGACTGATGAAAACACCGGGCGGGTCGATGATCACCGCATCGTCGCTGACCCACCAGCCTACCGGGTAGGACAGTGCTTCAGCCTGTCGGCCCCGTGCCTGGGCCTGGTCGATACGCGTCAGGGTAAAGCGCTGATCGGTGCGGTCGATGAAGCTGCTTTTACCGGACTGTTCGTCGCCCAACACCAGGTACCAGGGCAGCCGGTACAACGCGCGTCGCCCACCGGCATTGTCGAGGTACCGCGCAAGCCCCTGGCTCAAGGCCTGCTCTTGCGCCTGCACGAACGGTAGCGCGACATCCTGTTCGGCGGCCAGTGCCTGGCGGCGCTCCGCTTGCAGGCGGCGAAAGCGCGTGCGCAGCACCCCAAGCCAGCACAGAAGCGGCACCAGCACGAGTACCAGGCTTGCCACGCTGCGATGAGCCACACTTGCCAGCGGCTGCTGCTCACGCCATGTCCATTGCGGGCCAAGCCACCAGATGGCGACCAGCATCAGCAAGGCGCCAAGCCCGAGCAGCAGCGGCAGCGCCAGGCCAATGCGCGTTACCCACGGCCAGCCCCAACGTTTGAGTTGCGTCCATATTTGATTCATCGAGGCTCCTGATCCTTGTCTTGAACTGCCAACACTGGGGATGCCGCGTACTGCTGAAGCCGCTCAAACACCTCGGGCTCCCACGCACTGGCGGTGGTTTGCTGCATGGTTCGGGCAACGTTGGCGCACAGGTCCTGGGCCAGCCAGGACACACCCCGCGCAGCCAGCAGATCAGCTGCAATCACGGTGGTGTGGCAGCGCTCACGGGGAGCACGAAAGCCGGCTTGCAGCCCTTGCAGCCGAAGGAGCAGCGGCTCTATGCCACCGGTTTCCAGCTGGCTGACAAGCTCCTCGCGCAGGCCGCTGAACTCCTGGGGGGTTGCACCTTGGCCAGACGGCCCTTGGGTGCCCTTGAGCCAGGCCAGGCATTGGTCGTCGACAAATACCATGCCGTCGCTGAAGCACAGCTGCTGCAGTGAGGGCATGCGCTGTACAAACCGAGCGGTGGCACAACGGATGGCTTCGGCCACCTCGCACATCGCCAGCTGTGTGGCGACAGTCGCAGCCAGAAAGCTGCCACGAATCCAGAAGGGGCAAGCCGTCAGGCTCTTTTCAACGCGCTGCAGCAAGGCGGGGTCAACCACCTGACTGGCTATGGCCTCTTCATAGACCCGCGTGATATCCAGCGGAACCGCCATCAATTCCGTACGGTTGCCCTGCCTGACCTGGGGAGCAATCTGAATGTGCGCCCACAAACCGAAACGCCGTAACTGGTAGCCGGTAGCGTCGTAAGGGTCCTGCTGGTTGATGAGCTCGGCCATGGACAGCACGGCCCGGCGTGTCTCACGCTCATTGCCCATCGACATGCGTGACACAGGTGTGGCGATGACATCGGCCAACGGTGCAGGCTTCTCGGTTGCAGCCGGCGCTTTGGGCACAGCAGCCTCGCCGCCACCGCTGGAAAGTTCCGAGTATTTGCCTAGCAGGCGCTCAAGTTCGCCCAGTGCTGCCGTGTCCAGCTGCACCGTTTCCTGTTGTTGCAGGCGTTTCAAGGCAGCCTGCGCTGCCGCTGCGTGGGTCGGGGAGTAGGTAAAACGATCAAGACGCGGGAGTGCCTCGGCCAAGCGATTGATCACCAGGGCAACCAGCTTGCGCTTGCCAAGGAAGCCTTTCGGTCCCGGCTTGGGATGAGCGGCCTCCCAATAGCACTCGAGCATGCCGGCCAGCAACGCCAAGGTGCATCCCCACTGCTCCCAACAGCCGCTACGCAACCATGCGGCACTCAGGTGCGCAACGATTCGTAAGTGCTTGCATTGCAGGCTCAGGTACTGACGGGAGGCGTCTTCGATGTAGACCCAGTCGATCGAGGCTTCCTGCAGCCCACCCAGCTTGACCATCTCCTGATCAATGGCCTGATAGGTTTCGTCCTCGACATCGAACAGGCCAGCCGGAACTGCCGGATCAATCGGCGCGAGCAACCGAGTGACCTCTTCCGCGGATATCTGCGCTACCACCGACATGTGCTTCGCGCCCGGCTGATCAAGGGGTCCAGGCCTTGCGCATCGAAGGTCAGCCCGTCGACCTCGCCGTGATCACTCACAACCTCGATACGCTGGGCACCGATCAGCTTCCTGATCTGCTTGATGGCGGGCAGGCCCCGCCCGGCATCGAGCACTTGGCCGTTTTCCATCACCTGCCAGGGGGTCTCACGGGTAGACCAGCCCTCCCCGCTCAGGCGTACCTTGAGCCAGCTTGCTTCGATCGGACGCCTGGCAATCAGCTGTAGCCGGGAGATGGCCTGGATGCAACTGATTGCCATGTAGGCACGTTCATCACCCGATGCGATGGCGGGCGCCGAAATCACAAGCGCTGGTGCGCCTGCTCCGTCCTGGGCCTGGCTCCGGATGCGAAACGTCAGGTCATCCGGTGCCCGTCCAGCTTCATTTGCCATCACGCGCAACACAGTGGGGGCCTGCTGCTCCGGTGCAGACCACTGCCGCTTTGGCGTGTACGCCGGGGTGCCAGCAGCCTGATCGAAACAGGCCAGTCGCTCGACGTTGGAGACGATCCGGGGACAGTCCCGCGTGGAGCCTGCCAGCACCGGCTGCAGACAAAACAGCAACGAGAGACCGGCGCCATATGCACAGCGGTTAATCATCCTGAATTTACTCTCTGAATAGTACAAACGGCCTATATAGCGCAAAGAACTTTCCTACAAACAAATAGCAATGCCCATGCACCCGCGCGACCAATTAAAACAACTCCAGCAGAAGCCTATTACACAGCACCGAATGCACACAAACAAATATTTCCTTACATCTTAACACTCGACCAAAGAGCACTCTTCCGTGCATCGTTTTCATAGGAAACGGATAAATAACCCAACCCATTAAACATATGTGGGAATCTTCCTACAAGACCAAGACAATAATAAACACAACTAACACCTGAACATCCTACAGCCCAACAGGGAGTTGCGTACCGATGTCTAAAAATACGGGATCCGTTGCGCCGAAAGAGCGCGTCAATATCAAGTATGTCCCCGCTACCAGTGATGAGCAGGCTGAGGTGGAGCTGCCGCACAAAATGCTGGTGCTGGGCGACTTCGGCCTGGATGACAGCCGTGCGCTTGAGGACCGTCAGGTCATGCGCATCGATAAACATACATTCAACAGCGTGTTGAACGACGCCAACGTGAGCCTGGACGTGACGGTACCGTCCAGGCTCGGCACCGCCCCGGATACCGAACTGGCCGTCCACCTGCAGTTCAGGTCCATCAACGATTTCGGGCCGGACCGGATCGCGCGTCAGGTGCCCGAGCTGAACAAGCTGCTGCAGCTGCGCGAAGCACTGGTCGCCCTGAAAGGCCCGCTGGGCAACGTCCCGGCCTTCCGCAAGCAATTGCAGCACCTGCTTAACAACGAGCAGGCGCGTAAGCAGCTCGCCCAAGAACTGGACCTGGTGCTCGAGGCGCCAGAAAAAAATTGAGACAACGGAGCGTCCCCATGCCCAAGCCAAGCAGCACCGCCATCACCACAGACGCAACGGCCGACACATTGAGCAATGCCACCTTGCTCGACCAGATCATGGCAGAAACCAAACTGGTACCTGCCCAGGAGGGCTACCAGATTGCCAGGCAGGGCGTATCTGCCTTCATCGCCGAAATCCTCAAGAGCAATGACCCGGATCAACTGATCAACAAGCACCGGGCCGACCAGATGATTGCCGAAATCGACCGAATTCTAGGCAAACAGATGGATGCCATTCTGCATCAACCGGAGTTCCAGCAGCTTGAATCATCATGGCGCAGTCTGAAACTTCTGGTCGACCGCACGGACTTCAGGGAGAACATCAAGCTCGAAATCCTGCACGCTACTAAAGAGGACTTGCTCGATGACTTCGAAAATGCTGCGGACATTACCTGTAGCGGTATCTACAAACATGTTTACACCGCAGGTTATGGCCAATTCGGGGGAGAGCCGGTTGCAGCCATGGTTGGTAACTACAATTTCGGCCCGTCTTCCCCTGACATCAAGTTGCTAAGTTACATGGCCTCCGTTGGTGCCATGTCTCATGCCCCTTTTCTTGCTGCACCTGCCCCCGAATTCTTCAATTTGAACAGCTTCGAGGAGCTGCCTAACCTCAAGGAAATAAAAGACCTCTTCGCCGGCCCACGGCATGCCAAGTGGCGCGCCTTTCGTGAAAGCGAAGACGCCCGCCACGTCGCCCTGACCGGGCCGCGCTTCATGCTTCGCTCCGCTTACCACCCGCAGGAACAACCGATCGAGAGCTTCAACTACAACGAAGACATCGCCGGGCAGCACGACAACTACCTGTGGGGCAATTCTGCTTTTCTGTTAGCCACCTGCATCAACGACAGCTTCGCCCGCTACCGCTGGTGCCCGAACATCATCGGCCCACAATCGGGCGGTGCCGTCGAAGACTTGCCGGTTCACCTGTACGAATCCCTGGGTCAGTTGCAGGCCAAGATTCCTACCGAAGTGCTGATATCCGACCGCAAGGAATTCGAACTGGCCGAAGAGGGTTTCATCGCCCTGACCATGCGCAAAGACAGCGACAACGCCGCGTTCTTCTCGGCCAACTCGGTACAAAAGCCCAAACATTTTCCGAAAACCCCTGAGGGGCTCCAGGCACAGACCAATTACAAACTGGGTACCCAGTTGCCCTATCTGTTCATCGTCAACCGGCTGGCCCACTACATCAAGGTGCTGCAGCGCGAGCAGATCGGCAGTTGGAAAGAGCGCCGTGACCTTGAGTCCGAGCTGAACAAATGGATCAAGCAGTATGTCGCCGACCAGGAGAACCCGTCTGCCGACGTTCGCAGCCGCCGGCCGCTGCGTGCCGCCAGTATTGAGGTCTCGGATGTTGCGGGTGACCCGGGCTGGTACCAGGTTTCGCTCGCCGTACGTCCGCACTTCAAGTACATGGGCGCGAACTTCGAGATCTCCCTGGTCGGGCGGCTCGATACGCAATGAGTGGTCTTTTTGATCGCCTGATGCTGGACCAGTGCACCCGCCGGGAGGCCTCCCAACGCGAGAACGCTTCCCGCAAGTTCGCCGCCATCAAGTGCCACCTCGAAACGCTGCTGAATGCCCGCCAGGGGTGCTCCCAGAGCAGCCCTGAGCTGGGCCTGCGCGACTTCAACGGGCATGACGTGAGCAACGGCGACTTGCTTGTGCAGGTGAGCGCGGATATCCGCCGCACCCTCCAGCGCTTCGAGCCGCGCATACAGGTACGCACGCTCAACGCAGTGCCCGATACCCATGCCCCGCTGGAGCTGCATTTCAGGCTGGATTGCCTGGTACAGGTCAACAACCACGCAGAGCAGCTGCAACTCGAGTTGCTGGTCGATGGGCACAACTGCTACACGCGCGTGAGGTGACCGATGTCACTGAGAGACAGTTTCAGCGAAGAACTGCGTTACCTGCACGAACTGGGGAACGACTTTGCCAAGGACAACCCACAACTCGCGCGGTTACTTGGCAAAGGTGCCAGCGACCCCGATGTCGAACGCCTGATGGAAGCCTTTGCGTTCCTGACCGCCAAGCTACGGCTGAAGCTGGAAGACGACTTGCCAGAGCTGACCCATCCCATGCTGCAGTTGCTGTGGCCGAACTACCTGCGGCCGCTGCCCAGCGCGACGATCATCAAGTTCAGCCCGGTGAGGCAATCCCTCAGCCAGTCTCAGCACATCCCGAAGGGGTCGAGGCTGTTCTCGAAACCGGTAGACGGCGTGGCCTGCGAGTTCCGCACCTGTACAGCGGTCAACATTCATCCGTTCGAGATCGACACGGTGGCCGCCACCCGGACATCCGACAGTTCTGTGGTCTGCATCGGCCTTCAAACACTGGTCGATCGGCCGTTGAACAGCCTGGGCTGTACCAGCCTCGACTTTTACCTCAGCGGCGATATCCGTACCGTCCGCACGCTTTACCTGTGGGTTTCTCAATACCTCAAGCATGTCAGCGTGACCATCAATGGCGAGGTTCGTCGGCTGCCGGCAAACAGCATCGCATTCCCAGGGTTCAGCCCCAACGACGCCTTGCTGCCTTACCCACAGAACGTCTTTGATGGCTATCGCATCCTGCAGGAATACTTCGCGTTCCCTCAACGCTTCCACTTTTTCAGCGTTACCGGCCTGGAAAAAATCTGGCCAGCTCATGATAGCCAGCAGGTAATCCTCGAATTTCACTTCACGCGCCAGCTACCCGACTCGCTACGTGTCGGCAAAGCAGATTTCAACCTGTTCTGCGCACCTGCGGTCAACCTGTTCCAGCACAGCGCCGAACCCATCGACCTGTCCGGCAAGGACGCCATGGTTCCACTGACGCCCAAGGGCACAACGCCGCACGGCTACGAAATCTTCAGTGTCGACCAGGTGATCAGCACCCGAACGACGACTGACGGGAACACCGGTGAGCACCTTCGGACCTTCCGTCCCTTCGAGTCATTCGCCCATGAAATCGAGCACGTCCAGGGGCGCACGGCGCTGTATTACCGCTGCCAGCTGGAAGAGTGCCTGCACGGCAATGGCGTCATGCATCGAATCGCCTTCGTCCGCGCCGACGCCAACAACTACATAGGCGAGCTGGAAACCGCGTCCATCGACCTCACCTGCACCAATCGGGACCTACCGCTGGCGCTAGGCATCGATGATATCAACGTCCTGAGCGAACTTACGCCGCCGCTGGCCACCTACACCAATCTCTGTACCCCCACCCGCCCCTGTCGCCCGGTGCTGGACGGCCAGTTGCAGTGGGCGTTGATCTCCAACATGTCGCTCAACTACCTGTCCATGCTCTCGGTAGAGCCGCTGAAAGCGGTGATCCGCGCCTATGACTTCATGGCCCTGCACGACATCCAGCAGGCCCGCACCACCCATAAACGCCTGGAGGGTATGCGCGACATCCATACGCAGCCCATGGATTGGCTGATCAAGGGGCAACCCATTCGCGGCCTGCACACCCTGCTGAAACTGGACCAGACCGCCTTCCTCTGCGAAGGCGACTTGTACCTGTTCAGCTGTGTGCTCGCGCACTTCTTCGCGCTGTACGCCAGCATCAATTCCTTCCACCAGCTGGAAGTGATCAACACCACCAATAACGAGCACTACACATGGCCAATACAGACCGGCAAGCAACCGCTGATCTAGCCGACAAGCTGCTCTGCGAAGCGCACCAGTACAACTTCTTCCAGTTGCTGGAGCGGTTGCACGGGCTGCATGGCGATGACCTGGAACCGCGTTGGCCGGACAAGGCCACCCGGCTGCGCGTGCGCCTGGCCTGCGACCCACGGCTGACCTTCCCTGTATCGGACGTGTACAAAGCCCAGCGAATGCCCGCTGAGGAAGAGCGCTACCGCATCGTTGCCACATTCCTGGGGTTGCACGGTACCGATTCGCCATTGCCCACCTATTACCTGGAACAGGTGGCGTATGAACATGCGCATGACATCGGTGTACGGCCGGCCTTCTTCGACTTTTTCAACCATTACCTGCTCAGCCTGTTGCACCGTATCTGGCGCAAGTACCGCTATTACATCCGCTTCCAGCCAGGTGCCAGTGACGGGTTCTCGCAGTACGTGTTTGCCCTGCTGGGGCTTAACGACAAGCAGTTGCGAGGGGACACGGCGCTGCCCTGGAGCCGCCTGCTCAGTTTTGCCGGCGTAATCGCCAGCCGCAGCCGTGCGCCGGGCACTGTGGCCGGCATCATTGCGCACTGCTTCGACCTCAAGCAGGTGCACATCCGCGAGTTCGAGACGCGATCAGTCGTCACGCCGTCCAGGCAGCTTGCAAGCCTGGGGCGGACCAACGGCCAGCTGGGCAGCACGTTCATGATTGGCAGCCGCACGCGCACCCGCAGCAGCAAGTTCACCATCGTGATCAGCGAACTCGACCAGACGCAGCTGCGGGACTTGCTGCCCAGCGGCATCAACTTTGGCCGTTTGCGTGCACTGATCGACTTTCTGCTGCGTGACGGGCTGGCCTATGACCTGGAGCTGCGCCTCAAGCAGAGCGCGTTGTCACCCTTCTGCTTGCACCGCAGCCAGGCCGCCTACCTGGGCTGGACCAGCTTCGTCGACGACCGGCATGGCCAGATCAGCCCGGTTGTACGCTTCCGGGGGCGCTCATGAGCACAGTCACCTTGAGCATCACCAACCTCGACCAACTGCAGCACGGCGTTACTGCTAGGCACCTGTTCGATTGCAAGGGCGGCACAATCGGCAGCGGGCGAGCAAGCTGGCGGATCAATGACCGCGATAAGGCCGTTGCGCCCATCCACTGCGAAATCCGCTGGATCGAAGGCAGCTTCTGTGTGATCGACCACTGCCACCGCACCTACGTCAATGGCAGTGCCAACAGCCTGGGGCCGCTTCCACCCAGGCGCCTGGTTGAGGGTGACCAGCTTCTCATTGGTGCCTATCGGCTACAGGTTCAGTACACCCAGGATCAGGCCTGCACACGCTCGCTGGAGGACCTGTTCAACCCGGACCCGAGGGTGCTCGACCGCCTGATAGCCGAAGCGCCTGCCCCCGCTTGCCCGGCACAGCCTTCTACCCCCCAACCAGCCGTCGAGATCTGCTCGGTCTTCAAAGCAGCCATGGGGAGTGACCCTCTGGCAGCGCTGGATGCAGCAGACGGTGAAGGGGCATTCCAAGATAGCCCGCTGCAGCGCCTGATTGCCGGAGCATACCCATGAAGCCTCATCCACTTCTGCTCGCCCCCCTGCTGCTTGCGCTGGTCGGGCCCGCCGGCTGCACCTCTTTGAGCAGAATGAGCCAGGTGGCCATGGACCACTCGTTGCCCATCGGGCCGCCCAAGGACCACCCGACCGAGATTGCATTCAGCATCAATGCCAGCCCTACCCTCAACGGCAATCCGGACAGCCTTGACGTCGCAGCCGATCAGGATCGCGCCCTGGAGCCCAGCCCCTACGCTGTGACCCTGAGTGCTGGCGACCCCTATGCGTTGACCGAAAAAATCGGGATTCTGCTCGAATACCTGCAAGCGCAATTCCCGGCCATGTCCCCCGTCGAGCTGGACGAAGGAGACGAAAGCGACCCGGCTCGCTCGCCCCTGGAAGAAAGCGGCCCCGGCAGCTACGACGACCCTCAGGTGGCGTTGACCTTGCCGCGCACCACAAGCGTTGCCTCAGCGCTGGTCGCCACGCCCATTGCCATCACGATCCTGCAACTGCGCGACGACTCACTGCTGCGCAACACCGTGTACCAGCTACTGGAGCAGGACCCGGCCAAGGCGCTAGGCAGTACCTATATCCGTAGTGACGACTACCTGCTGCGCCCTGGCCAGTTCAAGTACATCCCCTTCGAACCCATCCACGCCGAAACCCGCTTCGTTGCGGTGATTGCCGACTACCGAGGCCATGAAAACGCCAGCTGGCGGCAAGTACTGCGCATTCCACCGCGTGGCCGCCAGATCATGCTGTCGGTGTTGGTCAACGACACGCACATCGTGCTCAAGGAAGAAGACTGATGGCGCCTCACCACCCTTTGCCCTTCCTGCTTACTCACGCTGACACGGAGCGCCCATGAGTTCACGCAATCCCGTTCTCTGGCCCGAAGGCCTGTTCGTCAAACCACAGCATTTCCAACAGGCGACCAGAGCCAGCGAAGCAGCACTGCACCAGCGCCTCGCCAGCCTCAATGCAGCCTTCTACGGCTTCAGCGAACTTCAGTTGAACGACGAATACCTGAGCCTGGGCAAAGTCGCCATCACCCGGGCGCGAGGCATCATGCCGGACGGCACGGTGTTCGACATTCCCGCCGACCTGCCGCCACCGCCGCCACTGGAAATCGGCGACGACGCGTGCAAAGACAGTGAGGTGTATCTGTGCCTGCCGCTGCGCACAGATGGCGGCCGCGAAGTGAGCTGGCCCGACAATGCAGCCAATTTCCGCTATACCGCCCAGGCACAGGAAATCAAGGATACCCACACCGCTGACGGTGACCTGGTGCAGGTAGACCTTGCGGTGCCCAACCTGCAGCTCAAACGCAAGACCGAAGACAGCAGCGCCTACACCCGCCTGGCCCTGGCACGTATTCTGGAACGGCGCCCCGACGGCAGCCTGCAACTGGACGAAGCCTTCTACCCCACCAGCGTTTCGGTGCGGGCGGTGCCAGCGCTGCAGCGGTTTCTTGAAGAAATCACCAATACCTTGCGCGAGCGGGCGCGCGGCCTTGCCACGCGGATTGGTGCATCGGGCCAGTCCGGGATCGCCGACATTCGCGACTTCAACTTGCTGCAGGCCATGAACCGTTGGTGGCCATGCTTTCAGCATTTGGCCAGGCAAGCGCAAACGCACCCCGAGCAGCTGTACCTGTGCATGAGCCAGGCCTGTGGCGAATTCGTCACTTTCACCGACCAGAACAGGCTGCCGCAGGAGTACCCCGCCTATCACCACACCGCGCTGCGCACCTCTTTCAAACCCTTGGAAGACACCTTGCGCCGATCTCTGAGCACCGTCTTGCGGCCGCGCGCTGTTTCACTGGCGCTGGAGAGCGAACAATTCGGCGTGATGACGACCACGCTGGAAGACCGCCGACTGATCGACGAAGCCGACTTCATCCTCGCCGTGCGCGCCGACCTGCCACCACAGGCGTTGCGCCAGATGTTCATCCAGAAAGCCAAGATCACCTCACTTGAGTCACTGAATGACCTGGTGCCGCTGCAATTGCCAGGCATCCCTTTGTTGCCTTTACCGGTAGCGCCCCGCGACCTGCCCTTCCATGCGGGCTTCAGCTACTTCGAGCTGGACCGACGTGACCCGGCCTGGGCGTGCATGAGCAAGGCGAATGGCTTCGGCATCCACATTGCGGGCGACTTCCCAGGGCTTGAACTGCAGTTCTGGGCGATCAGGAGTGAGTGACATGGGAAAAGACAACAATACGCCCACCGATGAAAACAACGCTGCAGTCAACGCGCTTGATTCAACCCTTAAACAGCCAGTACCCGCCCCCCGGGCTGCGGCAAGCAATGGGCAAGCCCCCACAGACAAGCCTGAGCCAGAGCCCGTTTCCGAAGGCTACCCCGCTGACCCGGAATTCCAACTGCGGGGCGGCTTCGCCAACCTGATGCTGGATGCCGCATCACCGTTGTTCGGCTTGGTTATACGCCTGCGTACGCTGGACGAGCTGCCGAACATCCAGGACGTGCACCAGCAAGTACGCAGCCAGATCGACAACATTCAGGAAGAAATGCGCCAGCACGGTTACGAGCCCGCTCAGTTGCTGGCGTACTCCTACGGTCTGTGCCTGTTCATAGACGAGGCCGTGATGGAGCGGCCCTGGGGCAAGAGCAGTTGCTGGAGCCAGGAGCCGCTGCTCAGCATCTTCCACGACGAGACCTGGGGTGGGGAAAAAATCTTCACCGTGATTACCCGCCTGATGCAGGAGTCCAAGCGTTATCAGGACGTACTGGAGTTCATGTACTTCGCCCTGTGCCTTGGGCTGAAGGGCAAGTATGCGCTCGCGCCGAAAGGCGAAGAAACACTCAACGCACTGATTCACCAACTGCACGGGATCATCCGCGAACTGCGCGGCCCCACCCCCGAAGAAGTCTGCGACCCCTACACCAACGTCGCCCCAAAAAACTTCCGCATGAGCCGGATATGGCCGTGGTGGAGCCCGTTGGTGATTTCCGCCATCGCCATGGCGGTGGCTTACAGCATTTACAGCTATCGCCTGCACCTGATTACCACCGAGGTGCTGGAGTCGCTCAACGGCATCTTGCAGCAGTAGCGCGTCGAACCACGCCGCAGCTGATTCATTGAATTGACGAGGTACCTGCCTCGTTGACAAGCCCATCGTTCCTGATGGCCACGCCGCCCGTGGTGCGCGTGCTTTACCCACATGGACGCAGGAGTAACT